>Ga0209918_1000353_pt1 | contig 31961 bp, 39 predicted proteins | sample SalPonD_shore_MG_FD_185712 | JGI IMG/M metagenome (GOLD analysis project Ga0209918, IMG submission 185712) | Salt pond soil microbial communities from South San Francisco under conditions of wetland restoration - Salt Pond MetaG... | ecosystem: Environmental > Aquatic > Marine > Intertidal zone... | reverse complement strand
TGTACATGAAGACCCCTCGGGAAATCTTCTCCATCAGTTCCGACGCGCAATGGATAATTACCAAGAGAATTATGTCCCTTATATCGAAGCAAAGAACTTATGGAAAATGGCACAACAAGGAGAACGGGGACGGCCTTCTCTAGCTACTATATTCAAAAATCCTGATAAAAATCTGCGTAAAATTTTGCGCGATTTAAAACCTGAAACTCATCACAAGATTTTATATAGTGTATTAGGTAAATATACCAATCGCCAATCCCCGGAAGCATTATTACGTGCTTATGATAAGCTAGACGAACAAGGATTAAGTCACTTAATTACTCCACAAGTGCACGGAACTATGGAATTAATGCGTAAGCAACTGGGACGCCGTAATACGGCTCAAAAGCTATCGGGAGGCCTTCTAGGTTTAGCCGGGATACGTACTTCTCCTTTGGATTCTGAGTTGGCTGAAGCGGCCGCGGCGATTTTCGGGGCCCAAGCCACTCCTAGCGTAATGCGTGCACTTAATAAAGCCCTTCCCATTGAAAAATGGAGCGAAGCTATCGGGGGCGCCATTCCTAAGGCCGGGAAAGCCTTAGATCCCTTACTAAGGGCCGAATTACTGGCCAACTCACCTAATATGTGGGGAAACCAAAATGCCAATTAATTACGTCTTATCACCTACTCCTTTATGGACTCTCATTGGTAAAACGGGAGAATTATCGGGAAATTATATGCTCGCCTTTCGGCAAGACAATAAAAGTGAAAGAAAAATTATCTATCGCAATGCCGCTGGTACGCGTGAATGGCCGGAAAAGATTGTTTTTAATGCGAGCGGCCAGCAAGGTCCTTTTTATTTAGCTGACGATGAACCTTACTATATAGAATATTATGATAATGAGAATAATCTAATTGATTCTATCGAGAATGTTACACCTCCCGGTGGTGACGGTGGGGGGACAATTAATATATCTAACTATACGGATAATTATATAAAGAATCCCAGTTTTTTGTTTTCAGAATTTGACACCCTCACTAATCCCTCTACCGAGGAAAAACTTGCTAATCCAAGTTGGTTCTTCGAAAAGAGCGATACCTCGGTTGAAGATGAGCTCTCATTCAACGACTTCCCCATCGATGCGCAATCACCAGAGAGTAATCCTTACCGCTATTTAAAATATATTACTCAAAATGTCTCAGCCGGTACCGAAACTGAAAAGTGGATATACTATATATTTCCTGATGTAAGAACCTTTCAAAATACGCAATTAACCTTTGCGGTTTGGATGAAATCTTCCACATCCTCCCTAGTTGAACTAAAATATAAACAGGATTTTGGATCCGGTGGCACCCCGAGCCCAACAGTCACCCAAGTGGTTACCACCTTTTCTACTTCCCAATCATGGGCCAAATATACTTTTAGCTTTACGGTTGATTCGACGGCTGGGAAAGTTCGTGGTACAAATGGCGACGATATATTTTCGGTAGGGTTGGCATTGCCACTCAATACCTTATGTGAAATTGATTTATCACAGTTTCAGTTTGAAAAAGGGGATAGTGTACCCGTATTTGAAGATGTCCCGGCATCCGAACTGATTAAGGATTTAATTCCGGCTAAACCCTATATACAAAAAAAGGTACCAGGCCATTTTATTGGGGTAGATGCCAACAATCAATTAGCCTTTTTAAATGCGATGCCAGCAGGAACTAAAATCTTGTGGCCATGGAAATATCCCCTCATCCATGAAGAATTAGGTATTTATATGGACGAACCGTATTGGCTTCCAATAAATGGAAATACGTACAATAAAGAGGATTACCCAGTTCTTTGGTACTTGGCCAGTCAGACTCCAGGTTATACTACTACGGATACCACTTTTACTTTTCCAGATACACGAGGTTATTTCGGAAGAAATCTGGGGGGGGTGGATCCCGATGGCATTCGTAACCCCGGTTCGTTGCAAGCAGATGCATTTAAATCTCATACCCATATTTTTAATGGTGCTCAAGCAGGCGCTGTAAAAGTGAGTGATGGTAGTGACTATTTTCATACCGGAATAGGTGCTAAGGAAACTGGGGCAGCTGGAGACGCGGAAACACGTCCATATAATATGGCAGAATATTGGTTAATTAAAGCACAATAATTCATCAATTGCATGGAGGCAATTATGTATAATGAAGGGGCAGCTGTTCAACCCACCACGCGGTTCGAATCATCGACGGACTATTCTATCTACCCTACTGCGGGCACCAAAATGTCCCCCGTCGCACCAACTTCACGGGATGGTTTTTGGACTATTCCGGGAGGCGGTGATATCAAGTTATTTTATCAAGTAGTTGTGGAAACCACCGGCGGCAATATCATTTTTGAGATGCGCGACGGTTCCCTCATTTTCTATCCCGCTATTAGCGTAGGACAATTAATTCCTATCGGAGGTGCGCGCCGGATTATTGATGGCGCCCAGGTTCCAATTAATGGTGGCACCTCTACCGCGGCCAAAACTACGACTGCGGTAGATATTTGGGTTTTCGGTGGCAAATGATGAATAAACTCCCCCCCAATAATCAAAAATTATTATTGGCCCTATTACATCATTCCCATGATGTTCCACCACCTCCCCCATCTGAAGAGATTCTTATGTTGTATGAAGATGGGATTGGTATGGTATATGAAGATCCAACCATTGGTATGGAATATGAAGATTCCCTACCCCCCTTCGAAATTGTAGTTATGGCAGACGAAAATGATGTGGGAATGCTATTTGAGGATGAAACTATAGCCATGAGCTATGACAGCTAACAAATGTTATATAAGGATATAAACAATGCCAGCACCAGATACATATGAAAAGTGGTCGACGCAAACGATTGCACCAAGCGTTGAAGATACTGATTATAGCTTATTAATCACCCCGGACGGCTCAGGTGGGTGGTTGAACCGACGTTATGATATTAATTCAGCCATTCGCAGCATTCACGATGAGAGAATGGTTGGCCCCTTCGCAACGGTGGCAGAATTAGCGGCTTATTCAATGACCAATGCGCCCGAAGGACTGATCGCAATGGTGGTTGAAAATAATGCGATTTATAAATATCACAATACTGGAGATCTTTCTACCGCAAGTGCGGATGGCAATGTTGTGGTGGCCGCTACTGGCGGCGGTAATTGGATTAAAGAACAATTAAGCCGTCCCCTCTCCCTTGTCCAAGGGACAGACTTTGCCATTGATTATACCGTTACTGCGCCCATGGCAACTTTTTACCAAGTTGATGTGGATAATCAAGGAAGCGGCAAGTTTTATTTACAAAATGCTCAAGAACTGTTTGGTGCCAGGAGCGTAATTATTCAAAATACTGGCGTTAACGGTGTGTTGGACATGCACGGTAGTAATGATGGAGGTGCACCTCCTCTTATTCGGCAACTTCAGCCTGGGGATGCGTATCAATTTACGTGTGTTAATTTTGATGATCCAGCAGGGGTATGGGAGTGGACACTATTAAGAAATATTAATGTCACTAATTTAGCCGAACTAGACGATGTAAATGGAACGCTAATTCAAACCGCATCCGCCACCTTCAAAAAGGCCACCGTAGAGTTTATTGATGTTTCCGGCAGCGGTTATGGTTATACGCCCACTCTAAACGACTGGGGCAACCGTCTTCAGTTTAATGGTGCGGGCAATCTCGTTACCATTACTCTAGATCAAGTCAGCGGTACATTGCCAGATGGGTACTGGATAGATGTAGAAAATGCTGGTAACAGTCGCCTAAATTTCGCACTTGGGGCAGGCGATACTGCAATCCTGGGTCCCACTTTCTTGCCTGGTGAGACAGGCGCGACTGCGCGGGTTACACTCACTAGCACAGGAACATGGGAAGTTGCACTGAGTAATTTAGGGGAAGAATCTAATAAGACGATTTCGAGTACTACTTATGACTTGAGTATTGATGATTACAGGCGCCGCTGTATTTGGAATAGCACTAATGAATTAACCCTGAGCATTCGAGACGATACGGGAACACCCGGAAACGATTTGCCAGTGGGATTTGAAACAGAGTTTTTTCAAGTGGACAGCGGTCTTATTAATATATCCCCTGGCTCAGCAGTCATCTTAATTAATGAAAGCAATGTATTCCACACACGCGCAGCGGGAGAAAGTCTAAAGATTGTCAAAGTGGATGCTAATACTTATTTAGTGCAAACCGGACAAGCTACTTCATCGTCGTCTAGCACCTTTAACCTAACTGGAAGTTATACGCTCCAACCTTCTGATAACGGTAAAATATTATATAAAACCATAGCATCTAATATCACCATCACTTTGGGGATGGTCTCCAGTTATCCCGAAGGCTTTCGGTGTACTATCATTAATTATCCAGCCACTAGTTCGGTAACCACACTCACCCCTGATGGAACCGAGAAAATTAGCGGGTATCAAAAATATCCCCTTTGGGGCGGACAGTCCGCTACATTAGCAGTCATAGGTGGGGAATGGCAGATCCTAACTCGTAATAATTACTCCCCAATTATGGACTTGGGCAGCAGTACTATTAATCTAGATAATACGGTAGGTGTGCTGTATGTTAATCAAATTGTTAAAACCACCCCTAATACTTCGGTAGTGATTAACATTTCTCATCAAGATGTTTTTCAACCGGGAGATACTTTAACTATCATTCAGGAAGGCGATGGATTTGTGCAAATTCAGGGGCAAAACGGGATTACCCTACGCTCACCTACGCAACCTGGAGATGCACCCTTTTATACGATTGGCCCTTATTCTGAAGTCCAAATAAGATGCATATCCAGCACCGTTTTTAATATTACTGGTGATTATGCAGTGGAAGAAATTCTTTAAGGACGATTTATGTATACACTATCTCGCTTTAATCCGATTCGGGCCGCGGCTAAATGGTGGGATGCGAAAGTCCACGTCACCAGTACCAGTAATTTGGTTAGCCAATGGATTACCCAATATAACCTCTCATCCGCCGGACAGCCTACGACGGGCAATCAACCTACCTATAGCAGTGATGGAGAAGGACCACTTATCCTATTTAATGGCAATCAAGAGTATTTGAGTGCGGCCAACATGCAGCCTACTCACAATACCGGGATTTATTTAGTCTTTCAAAATGCAGAACAAATAGGTGACGATACTTTTACGGCTGTAAGGCCTATCTTAGCATCTTCTCATGTTGATGGGCCCTTCAGAGATGATTCTGGAGGGTTCGGTATGGCGCTGCGTTATCCAGGTAACCCAGGTATTTATATTAAGGTTCCCAGCACTGGGACTTCTACTTCTCAGATAATTGAGTATTCACTTATTCATGATGGGTTTTATTACATTATGAGCTTACGTAGTAATGCGGGAGCCGTCACCGCCGAATTAAATAATCTCTCTATCGGAAGTGCCACCATTGATAAAACTACAGGTTTCGACCTAGGATATCTATTTGGGGGCGATCCCTCAACTCAGGACCGTTGGTTTTACGGTGGATTAAAAGCAGTCATATGGGTAAATTTTTATCCTAATAATCTATTGCATGCGCAGATTAAGGATTTCTTATATACCTATTATGATATCACCATCTAATAAGGTTAATTTGCTGAGATTATCGCTCATTATGAAGTCATGGGAGTAAATATAAGGGACCTCATAAGAGGCCCCGTGGACATGGAGATAAGTTACTACAGGGAGTGTCCGCACGTATTATTGCTTAATATGGAGATTGTATCAAGTGATTAAGGAAGAAAATACATCCGAGGAAACCATCCCAGCCTCCCATAAAGCCACACCAAGCCTAAAGTTTGGTGAGAGCTTAATCATGCTCGGGGAAGGGTTTAGAGGTCAGCCTTATGAATGCCCAACTGGTCATACCACAATCGGATATGGCCGTAATTTAGATGATAATCCTCTTACGGAAAGAGAAGGCGCATATTTAATGCGCAATGATATTGAACATTATAAAAAATTGTTGCTTAAAGAGGAATGGTTCCGCAAATTAGATTATGTTAGAAAATGGGTTATTCTAAGCATGACCTTTACCTTAGGTATTAAAGGCATCAATAGATTCATCCGGATGATTTCGGCGCTCCAAATGGGAAATTACGATTTGGCGGCCCATGAAATGGAAGATAGTAAGTGGTATTACCAAGTTGGTACCCGCGGTAAAATGCTCGCCCAAATGATGAGAGATGGAGAATGGCCAGATGAAGTCGTGCGATTCGCTCGCCAGCAATCCAACTAGTGAAATACTTCTTTTTGAAGCACGCCTAGACAATTTTGAAAAAAGATTAGATGAGATTCTGGCCATATCAAAATCTAACCATGAATTCATTACAAAGTTAAAAATTGAGGATGCATACAAGAAAGAGGTTAGAGATAGCTTGGCAAAATGGCTTCGAATTCTCGTCGTTTTTACCCCTATCGTATTTGGTTTAGTAACCTATACTTCCTATCATCTAGGTTTATACACCCCCTCTCCACCAGCTAATCCTAAGAAAAAATAGCTCCCCGCCTACGCGGAGAGCTTATTATTTTTATCTTGCTCAATAAACATGCTTTTAATTTTTGAACCTAAAGAACTTCCATAAAAGAAATCGACAATCTTAGCTAGGGAAGCACCTAAAAAGCCTATCATAGCATCAATAAGCGGTTGAATTTTAGTATTAATCTCTACCAACATTAAGGTGATTAGGGTTGCAAAAAACCCAATCATAACAATATAGGCTACGTTTCGGCTCGTATTATACGCAATCGTGGACGAGAAATTTCGGGCGTCTTGCCTATCCTGTAAAAACAATGCTTCCCGTTCTTTTTGTAATCCCGCTGCTTTGATACGTTCTTCGCTGTCAATGCGTTTAAGTTCCACAAGTTGCTCAGGCGTCGCATTTTTAATAGCGTTTTTGATATCCTCTTCGCTCGCGTTATCATCGCCTAGCAGCAAATTGCCTAAGAATTTAGCGGTAGCACCCCCCAATGGGCCGCCTACCATATTCCCAATAAAAGGAGCCACCGAACTGACCATATTCTTTAAACTATCCATGTTTCCCTCTTGTTTGTAGGAGTTACATTATTTAACTATACTTCGTTAAAGGGAAGCTTGGCGAACCCATTTTTTACATCAGCCATAACGTGCAAACCTGCTGAAAGTGCAGTATCTAAAAATGGCACTATTATTTTCCTCAGTGTTTCAATGTCGTCAGGTGCATCAGAGCCCCATATGCCAGTTGGTAGTCTATCCTTAGCAACATTAATAGCATTTTCTAAAACATAAAAACGAAGTTTCGTTTTTTCTTCATCTTCTCCAAAACCGAATGGTTCTAATAATGAAGGGTCGTTTTTTCTATATTCATACCATGCATCTGCTATTTTGTAAAAATTTTCTTCTTGTTGTTCATTCATAAAATTTCCCTCTTATTTTTTATTAAAACGTTTTTTTGCCGCTAGAAACACATTTAACCCCATATTAAATGCAAGTGGTATAACAACATTACACAAGTGACTTAACGCCATCTTGTCCCAATTTTCTCTATTATATACCTCAACATATGTAGTGAGATGTTGCTTACTGATGCTAAGGGCCTGTTCTAGCATTAGTTCGCTCAGAAGATTTATTTCATTTTCTTCAACCCCCATCTTCCTCATAGTCTTTTCATATCTTCCATTTCTTACTTCATCAGTGAAGATTTTTTCCGCTAAATCAAATACTATCTCTAACTCTTTGTTCATGAGCTACCTTATAATTGCTTTACTTATATATGTTTAGTGTGTGAATTGTTAAAATTATTCATAATTTCGCATATCTTCCACATTTGAGAAGGAAGGTCCTCATCGGTGGCGGCTACTATATTTATTCTCTTGTCGGAAGGATTTATCCCTTCAAATATATATTTAAGAAATGAAAAGGTAGTTTCTTCAGAAGGTATAAAGTCATAATTATTGATAATTTTATGCGCGCTAGTAAACCCTTCCGTTCCATCAAACCATTTAAAATTAAATTTAAATACCTCTTCGGTTATATGTTGTGGATCAGCTGGAAAATGCTTATTAATTGCCTTCATTACTTTCTTTTTACATTCTTTCTCAGATATTTTTATGGGACGCGGATCTCCCCCTAAATCAAGGAGGAGGAATAGCCTTAATTGGTTTGGGTCATACAACATTTGCACATTTCCCATAAATGTATTATCAATCGATCCTAGTACTTTTTCTTGCTCGTACGGCTCACTAATGCAGTCATAACTGAATATAAATTTTATATCCTTTGTGTACATAAAATTCCTTTTTCTTGATTGGGGTTATTCATCCTAGATAACGCGCCGTGTTAGGGGAGTCTTTCTACCAATAGTAAGGATCATCCTGGCAAGGAGGGTTATCGTCGCTATTATTCCTATTTCCCTCACTTTCACTCTCTTCATATTTTTTATTATTGAACCAGGTAACCCTTAGTCCTTGTACACCTTTTTTGAACTGTTCGGTATCTTCCGGGGAGAGAGGACGTTTTTTAAATGATTTAATTTTACCTTGGACATGTACGAAATCACCTTTCCTAACATAATCCCTTACTGCAATGGCCATTGCGCCCCGTAGTCGAATTTCATGCCATTCAACATCGGCGCGCATTTCACCCGTTCGTTTATCTTTAAACTGTTCACGAGTGCATATATTAAGAATGGTGCTGGCTCCAAACCGATCATTAAAAACGGGATCTTGTCCTACATACCCCATCAAATATACTACATTCAAACATATGGACATTTTTTTACCTTATTTATCCGTTGTTGGCTCTGTTTCAGATACCTTTAATTTATCTATAATTTCTTGAGTTCCCTTTTCAGATGAGGGAAGCGCTTCTTTCTCATTCTGCGTATTATCAAATTCACCTTCAAGGATGTTGGGTTGCTGCCCACTTTCCCCTAATTCATCCAAGATGATTGCCTTTTCTACTTCAATAGAAGTGGGGGCAAATTTTAGCTGTCTTCTTATGACAGTCTTAATTGCCATTTGATCAAAATAATCACGCCATGGGTTTTTGTAAGTGACGTTTTTGCGTTTTGACTCAGAGAATAGTTGGATCTTTCGTATTTCTTCTAATGACATTACCTCCAAGTATCTACCCCCATCAGTTGTTACGATACCACTGTATGCACAAATAACCTCTCCGGGGCCTTTAAGTGTCTTAATATGCTTCAGTTTTGTTTCAAAACCATACTCGTATTCGAATAGGTCCTTTTCTCTCACTACATTAGCCGTTAATTGCTTAATTTGTTTAGAACGGCGCGCTAATTCTAGCATACCTCGATATCCTACTATCAATTGGCATTTATTACCAAAGGGCACGAGATAGGCGTGGCCTAAGCCGTTCCCAATTTCTAGCCCTAACTTGGCAGCTTGTACTACTGAACTCAATAGCGACCCCCTATCCAGGGATAATAAATAGGGGTTATTGGCCACCTCGGTGGCGGCCATTTCGGAAATCTTTTTAACATCTATATGCGTCGGCAAGATGTTGAAGAGTACTTCCCGGCGTGAGTTAAGCTGTTTTCTAAATTTTCCCAATGCTTCTTGGGTTGAGATGGCTTGATTCGTCATAATAACTTCTCCTTACTTGCTTCTAAATACGCGAATTTGGGTCTCTTTAGCAACGGTTTTATAAACTTCTGGGTGCTCAGTTTTGAGCTTCTCCCGGTCGATGCTCTCTCGTTTTTGTAACTTCCAAGTTGCTAATTTCTTCCCCTGCATATCCAATAAAACTGGACTATCTTTCATATAACAGCCTATTTCTGTAATTAGGTCATTTTTTTCTCGCTCCATCTCTTTAATAGTGGCGGACAAACTTTTAAGTTCGCAAACTTTTTCATATATTTTGCTATCTGCTTTTTTTACCTCTCCATCAGACAACTTTTGATACTTGTGAAGTAAATCTGCTTTGCTCTTCGCGGGGGGAGGGGTTTCCGTAATAATATAGTTATCGTAAAATTCCTTTTCTTTACTAATGATTAACTTTTCTAATTCTTCATTACGGTCATATCTCAGTATCTGAAAATCGTTACCCCCAAATAAAATAGCACATTCTGCATAATCAGCATCCAAAACGATACAATAATGCGCTAGTTGTAGCAGGTAGTCACTGGGTAAAGTTAAATCACTTCTGGAGCCAAATTTTCGGTAATTATGGGCCGTTTTAGCATCTATAATAATGTTATTATCTATTCCCACGCCGTCCGGGTTCGCTACCATAAACTCATACTTGTCATGGTAATAAGGTTCCTTTGGTCGCTTTAGTTGAATCCCTGTTTTTTGGGTATAAGTATCTAAAATGATGGGTTCTAATTTATGCCCCCACCCTTCCGGGTCAAATACTCTGGGTTTCCCCAATATTTTCTCACACCAGATGGCATAGGGGGTATTATCACAAAATTCTGATAATCCCATAATGGCGGCCACATCAGATCCGCCAATTTTTCTTTGACGGGCTTTTTTTTGTGCTTCTGTTAACATATAATTCTCCTTATATCTATGTTTATATAGTTATATTTATGTTAGTGGGTTCAGCGGCAACTCTCTCCCAAGATCATGTGAGTAAAGTAGGGTGACGATACGAAAGTGTATATCCTTATAATGAATAGGGATTACTTTAAATTTATCCCTGTAATATACGCGATGTATCTCCTTTTTATTAATTGTAATAAAGCCTCTTTCCTCAAATAGATTAGGTAAAATCAAGACAGTTTGTTGCGTCCAAATCTCCAATTTTTTGCATAAGTTGGGACACCGTAATACATACAGAATTAACATTTTACGATTACTACAAGTTGCCCTTACACCTATTAATTTACGCGATGGTATATAAATTTTATCCATATCAACGCTTGTATATCTCATGGGAGTTTCCTTCCCCCTTCCGTTGATTTGACAATTTTCCCTATTAATCTCCTTAGATAAGCAACTTCATCTAACGAACAATGTGCCACATTTTGTCGGATATATAATTTTTCATATTCTAAACATTCCCACAAAAACTTTTCGGTGCGATTAATTTTTAACTTACCATCTACTTCTGTTTCTTCGATAATATTCCCGCGCCAGGCCCCCAAATCATCGGACCAGGTAGCTATGCACATGAATTTGTTTGGATAATAATAATCTTGCACACATAGTATGTCTCCCTCGTATATTTCTTCTTTATTTGAATCTAAAAAACCTGTAAATAATTGGTGAGTCCAACGCATACAGTACATCCATTTTTCCCCATCCCAGGTTCTACTTTTTATGGGCTTCATATTATCTTCCTGTAACATACTCATCTCCTTTTCTTGATTCGTTCTTGATTCCCGCTCAAGATTTACTTATTAGTTTTTTCTTTAGATTCGCATTTTCATATGCGGCAATTTTTAATGCTTCCTCATTTAAAAGTAATTCATTTTCTAGTTTAAACACATCAAACTGTGAGTTTTCATTGAAAATCTTTTTTAATGCGGCGGCATAGTATGGAAACATATCTTGTTCTGCCGAATATTTTACGACCTCCTGTGCGCCATTTATATTTGTATCACACTTAGTTTTTTCTTTCAAGGTTTTTATAGTATTAAATTTATTTAACATGTTTTATGCTCCTTTTTAGTTCATGTAAAATTATATAAAATAAATTCAAATAATACAACTTACATGCTTCCATTTTCACTACTCAATTTGTGAGATATTAACTATTGTTGCGATAGGATTATTATAAATAGTTGCTTTCTTGGTTATCTTAAATTTACCATGTAGGTCCACAAAACAATCGGGACTAATTGGTAATTTATTACACATGAAGTCTCTACAATAATGGAGTAATAAAAGTGTCGAACTTTATTCCGGTTTCACGACATTTATATTTGGGGAAGACTCCCCATATCATGAAGAAATTGACCACCGCACAACGCTTATTTTATGTTTATTTGTTAACCAACGGTGACATTAATAACCTCGGCATTTACCAACTCAATCTGTTGGCCGGCGGTTCCCGCTTAAATTTGACGTTAGAGGAAGTAACAGAAGCGTTAGAAAAGCTGAAAAGCATCAACTTTTGTGCTTATGATGAGCTTAACTCTTATATCTGGATAAAAAGTTATTTCTACCAACAAATCGAGGAATTGAATTTAACTCCAACCAACAAGATGACGCGGGGATTGCAGAAAATTTTCTCCCATTTGCCCAATCTAGAGTTTCTACCTGAGTTTTTTGAAGTTTATAAAGACGTCTCCCCTTTTGAATTAACGTGTAATCGCTATCTATCTAGCCCTCCAGAAGGGCTTCTTATACCTCATGACGCAAGCCCTCCAGAAGGGCTTCTTAGCCTTAATGACGCAAGCCCTTACGAAGGGGAGTCTAAGTGTGATTTCAATGTGCGCCCTAAATCTAAATCTAAATCTAAATCTAAATCTAAATCTAAATCTAAATCTAAATCTAACTGCGAAAGAGGGATATTTGATCATTGGTGTACAGTCATGAAGAAAAAGAAAGCAGCTTTAGATGACAAGAGACTCGGTACCATCCAAAAAGCACTCAAGCTGGGGTATTCTGAGGAAGATTTATGTTCAGCTATTGAGGGATGTGCTAAAAGTTCTTTTCACATGGGATTTAACGATCAAAGCAAAATCTACAATGATATTGGACTTATTCTGCGAGATGCGCAGCGTATCGAACACTTTATGGAAATTAATCAGACCACTGAAGAATTAACTCCTCCCAAGTCTCCCTCACAGCGTAAAAGTGAGGAGTTTAATTCGATGGTTAATGAAGTGATTGAAACATATAACACTAATGAGTATGAGCAAGATGGGGTAATTGAGCATGAACCCGAATCAGAAGTTGGTGAGATTTCTATCGAAAATATTTAAATTCCATAACATGTATACCCATGATCATGAAACGGCAAAGTTTTCTTTGCATGTATGGATAAAGTTACTTAAAAAATATACAATCGATGAGTTATGGCATGCGTGGATGAATATATTAAAATGCGAATCTTTGCGCGGAAAATATTTATATCCCATTGATTTTATCACAAGGGTTGAACAAGCAAGAAAAGCAACTCAACTGGTTTATAGAGCTCTCCCAGAGCAAAAAGATACTTTCACATTTCAGGACTTCGTGCGATTATCGGATAATCTTGACGAGGCAGAAGCGAAAGCACAAAAAAATGGCATGGAGGCCGGGAAAATTGTTGCACGCAGAATCAGGAGCATATATGAGCAAAGGTGTAAAGAATTCCCGGAGTGGGCAAAAGAAATCCAAGACTCAAAATCACGAAACTAAGGCGGTTCGTCGCCGCACTCCAAAACATGAGCGCCGTGAGGAAGTAATTAAACTTATTTCACAGCTAGAGATGAATAATAAACGGAAAAAAAAATATACCCCAGAGTATTTTCAAAAAATGTTTGCCAAAGTCATGAAAAAGCACCGCGAGTCCCACGGTATCAGTCGTGAAGAATTAGCGTTTATGATGGGGTGCGCCTATATCACGATTGCTAATATTGAAAACGATGCTCAAATGGCGGGGATTAAATTTATCCTGCGATTTTGTACTGTCTTCAATATTAGCTTGAGTGAATTAAGTGACAAACTAGGATTGTGATGCGCAAAAGAAAGGATAGTAATCATAAAGAAGTGGTGGCAGCTTTAAAACAAATGGGTGCCTCGGTATTTGATTCTTCAGATGTGGGTAAAGGATTTCCAGATTTAGTTGTTGGATTTTTGGGCGTTACACATCTTGTAGAAATAAAAGATGGTAGTAGATCTCCCAGCAGACGAAAAATAAGGGCTTCTCAGCAATCTTTTGCTGATGGATGGGGGGGGAGCCCCGTTTTGCTTGTAGAATCCCCTGAGGGCGCTTTAAAGCTCATTAAAAAGGTATCTGCTTTACTCTCCCCCTCCCCTATGCAAGTTTCTCACTTGCGCTAAAGGACAGAATTTACGTGACATTACATCGTTGATTTGCTAAAATTGATTTTGTTCATTGCTCAATGAATGTTGGTTTTACTTACCAACTCTCTATGCTTGTATCTATCCTGCTTACAGCAGGATTGTAGGACGCTCGTGGGGGGCGTCCTACTTCTTAATCTTATTAAACTTTCTTAGCTTAGCATTTCCATAATTAAACTTTTTAAATCAAATATTTAATAAGACTATTTAAGTTTATTTATCTTAAAATCGTGAAAACTTAAATAAGATTTTATGGTTACTCTTTTGATAAATATTTAGTAAGACAATCTCTCACTAATTCACCCATGGGTTGCCCTTCTTTAACTGAGGCTATTTTAAGCTTAGAATGAAGTGATAAAGGCACATCAATGGTTAGACGTTTCATTCCTTCCCGGCTTGAAATCCATTCTTCCGCAGATTCAGCTTTACACTTCGGATTTTTAATAGTGATTTTTTTAGCCATCTATCATCCTCTTTATACCTAAAATCTCGTATACCAAGTTTTCTATTTCTTGAGCAGCTTTACTGTCGGGTGCCAAGTCAAATATGGTTTTCCCTGATGCAGCGGCTTCAGCAAAGATCACGCGCTGGCAAACGTATGAGTATAATAGCGGCATATCCCTATTGTTTAAAATTTGAACCACATCCCGCCCGATTGCCGTGTTTGCGATTTTACGGTTTATCGCAAAAAAGCATTTAAGTTTTTCTTTGTATATCGTGGCTTCTTTTACAAGTTGTATTGTTTCTTCAGACGCCCAAATATCGTAGGGACTGGGAGTGCAGGGAATAATAACTATATCGGAGGCCATTATGCACGAACGTGTTAGTTCAGCAACTCGGGGTGGACCGTCAATAATGATATGCTTGTAATTTTTCCCAATCGCTGGCAAATCTCGGTGTAACGATTTTTTAGCTAATCCGATCACAGTGAATGGGAGCTCATTTTCTCTTACTTCTGACCAGCTTAATGCACTTTGTTGTGTATCGGCGTCAATTAGTAAAATGTCTTCGGGTCGATTTCTATCATCTCTAGCTAATTCATGAGCGATAGAAACGGAAAGAGTAGTTTTACCCACCCCTCCTTTCTGATTCAACATTCCAATAATCATGCTCTGTTCCTTTTATGCTTATCAACCCTCAGCATAATAACATAAATAAGTTTTTACGCAATTACTCATTTAAGATTTTAAGTTAATACGTTGACATACACCTCATGCGTTGGTAGAATAATAAGTGAAATGGGGATATGAATTTTGATCCATTTTTATTCTCTTTGTGTTGACTACTGAAAGGGTAGCTCTAAGGGACTTGTTTTGTGGAGAGCTCCCCTTTTTATTTTTTTTCTTCCCCAGCGCTTTAAAATAAATGAACGTAGCAATAGTTGGTTCGCGTAATTATCCCGATCTTTCAGCCGTACAATTTCTTATTAATTCATTACCAGATAGAACAGTGATAGTTTCCGGGGGAGCGCGTGGAGTTGATGCATATGCAATGCATTGTGCGAAAACTCGCGGATTTCCTACCAAAATATTCTACCCTGATTGGCAAAAGTATGGAAAGTCGGCTGGTATTTTACGCAACATAGAAATTATTAAAATGGCCGACCAAGTGCATGCATTTTGGGACGGTGTGAGCAAAGGTACTTCTCATTCCATTGAGTTAGCAAAAAAATATAATAAAGATCTTATTATTTATCTCCACAGTTTGTAGTAGTATCAAAATTAAACATTGTGGGCGAAGTGTTGACAAATTTGTGGTTGATAATGTGGACAACATGTTGTCCACATTTCATCCATCATTTTGTCAATACGTTCCGTCGGATCGTCCACAATTTCTGCTTTTATACATTCTAATTACGTTTTCTGTAAATAATTTTATGAGAAATAGGGCCGCTGGGAGATCTTAGAATTTTCTAAAATGGAAAAAATTCTAGGATCTCTTATTTATTACTCCTTTAAGATGTCACGGATTGTTTTTTCATGCACTCCGATTTCTTTTGCTATACTGCACATGCTTCTCCGGACACTTTCCATCTTAATGAATTCAATTAATCTCTCTGTCATCATTCTTTGTTCATATCTATATGGGACTCTTTCCAGAAATGTTTTTCGACACGAATTACATCGGTATCTTGACCGTGCAAATATGATAACTGTTGGTTTATTTTTTATCGGTATATCGTGAAGATATGATTTGTATTTTCCGTATCTCACGATTTCCGTTTGAGTACACATTGGACATTCTTTTGTTTTGGTCTTAGCTTTCGCATATACTTTGTACTGCGCGTCTAAGTTGCATTCTTTTGTTACTGTTAATTGTGGTAAATTTAATCTATTCGGCACTCTGTCTTCCTTCCCATATTATGCCAAATGGCGCGCTCTTTCTTTCCCACCAGCATGACTCATTCATGCTATTTTGTGTAATTAACGAAAAAACTGGTTCGGCCCAGGCGTGCGGATAATTATTGCGCGACCCCTCTCGACTGGTCGGTATTTCTAGAAACGCATAGCCTGTTTGGTTTAAAGTGTAACTTATCTCGGGTTGGTGCCATTTACCTTTTCGCCACTCTCCGTGCATGCCGTACATTTCTAACGCTGTTTGCAGCGTATCGATTTGTTCTTGTTCGTGTGCTTGTTCGCGTTTTTTAATTAAATCTATTGATGCATCTCTTAGATAGCTAGCCACCGGTGCTTTTTCATTTTTAATAATCGCAATTTTTACATCAAACAAATCACCACCTGCTAATCTATGTTTATTTTCCAGTTCTTTTGCTAGCGCTTGTTTATCTGCTTTAGTTCGTAAAAGTAGTACTATTTCGCAGTTTGCTACGATTTCTTCTGTTATATATCCTGGCCTCACTTCGATTTTTCCACTTTTTGTTCTTCCATGAAATGCTCCTTGCGATCTTTTGTAAGTTGTTATTTTCGGTACTCCAGATAGCCATTGCGCATATTTAATTCCAAGCGCAAACTCAATGTCTGCTTCGATTAGTCGCTCTAATGAGTGTACCAATCCACCGATTGCTGTGATTGCAGGAAAGCCTACCGATATCATCCCCCCCGACACATTCATTCGCTCACACCGAGCTGTTAGTTGCACGAAATCGCCGGTCCAGTTGCTTTCTTGATTTTTTTTTGCTCCTCTCCGTAGTAATCTCAGTGCTCCTTTTTGAGACAATATTGCTTCTCCATGGTTTGCCCATGCACTACTATTCGGCTGAATGACCCATTTTTTGTAGGGTAGATTCATTTCATACACGCGATGATGCAGCTCATGTAGCACTCCCATACTCGCAACGGGTGTAACGCTTACATAATCATTTTTTGCCCAATTTGTCGGCAGTATTATTTGTTTCAAATGTGTATCTGTCAGGTTCGGTATATTTTGAGTGTAATTTTTGCTCTTTGGTAATATCTCTGCAGCTTGTCTCCAATGTTTTATATCTCCCGCGCTTACCGGACAACCCCAAAATTCGCGTTGCATTGTGGTAGTTTTTGAGCATATAATGTGATCGGGTACTGTAGCATCAATTCTTGCTGTTAATCCGCTTGCTTTCAGCTTAGCGTTAAAAATTTTGGGCGCATGCGTAGCAATCATTTTTTTCTCCTTGGTCAGTTTTACTACTTTTTTTGTCATTTCTTCAAGCTCTCTAGCTTTTACTTCTTGTTTTTAAATGAAGCTGCCTCTTCGGCAGTAAAATTAAGTGATGTTTCTCTTTAAATATTGCTATCTATCCATTTGAAACCATTTACCCATCCATTCTCGATCATAATGCTGGCTATCTCAACTAATAAGCTCCATGTTTTATCATTGTCTAGTGTTTTCCAGATTTCCCCTTCAATTTTCTTTACGTTTTTATAATTTGCTAAATAATTTTCAAATGAACTATATTCGTCTACATTTTCTGTTTCTATTAGTTCTTCTTCTTCTATTAGTTCTTCTTCTACTTTTAGATATGCTGTTGCGAATATATCTTCTTCTTCCCAGATATTGTATAAAAATAAAACTGTTTCATTGTCGCTATCTTCAAAGTATAGAATTGACATGTTGTAATCTTCATCAAACTTACATTCTACTTCGAACTCTTCATCTTCATATGATGCATTTACTGAGAATGCGTTTTTATTTTCTCCTTTTTCTTCTTTATATTCTAATATGCTCTTATAAATTTCATATGCGAGCTGCTGAACTCGATTATTTGATGCTTCGATTAGTAGACCTAGATTTAAATTTTTATTCATTGCTCATCTCCATTTAATTATTTAATTTGTTCATTTATGTATATTTCTACTTAATAGTATTTAAAAATTTTATGATTTTATCTCTGCAAACTAGATTTGTATAAATAAAAAAACCATTATTTGCTTCTATTACATAGTGTTCATAATCTGGACTATTAGGATGCTTAATAAAAAGCTTGTATTCTCCATTGTCAATTTTGTAACTAATTTCTAGACCACCATCTTCTAATATGCTGAAAGATGACACGTCAGCCATGCTTAAGATTGGCACAATATGATCGTTAGTAGTAATTAAAGATTTCACGATTTCTCCTCTGGGTTTCTTTTAAGTCACCTTGGGGGTATGAAACCTCCAAGGCGATCTCAGCTTGATTTTATTTTTCATTGAGTGCTTTTTCTATAATCTCGTCTTTGTTCTCTGTTACTACTTCATATAATTCTACGTTGTAGTAGCTAGAAAATTTGCTCTCTTGTACTACTAGATGTGTGGGGTTATCTTTATCTTTATCTATAATTACTGTGTAGTCTTCATCATCATGCTCAACTTCTTTTACTTCAAAGTCGTAAATTGCGTGTTCGTTAGCTGTTAATGTCAAGCTGCTATATTCTTCTTCAATCATGTCTATAACTTCTTGAATTTTATCGTCTGATAATTCATCACCTTCTATTACATGATGCCTAGAATCTGGGCAGTCAGGCAATTGCAAGAAAAGTCTGTAATTTTTATTGTCAATTTTGCAACTAACTTCTAAACCACCTGGATCCATTGGATAGAAAGCTGACACTTCAGAAATGCTTATAACTAAATTATTATTTTCTGTAGCAGTATTTAAAGATTTCATGATTTTCACCTTTGTGTTTGTGTTTTGTAGTGTAGATTCCTTCTCACCACTTTTTTTATTGTAGTATAATCGCGTGTTCTTGTCAACAATAAAATCCGAATCTATATTAAAATTTTAAATTTAAGTTCAACTGTTTATGCTTATTTCTGCTTATAAAATAGTGATTATTTATTTTATTCTTTTATTTAGTGATTTCTTGTTTTATTATTCATATCTCTCCTTCCCCCTTTCGCGCGCCTGCGCACGTGTCAGCACTATTAAAAAAGACTCGTGTCATCTTGCTGACATGATTTTATTCAGCTATAACTCGTTTTTACACTCTTAATTGTTCTAATTATGACTAATCGCAAGATTGATAGAGATAAATTTCCTGAGCATTTCGATCAAAAATACCAGGACGACTTTCCCGCGCGTTTGATCAAGATGATGAGTCGCGCTTATACAGTCGCGATGTGTGCTGCCGAATTTGGCGTAACTGAGCGGACTTTGCACAGATGGAAGCAGCCTCGCTTAGCGAACGGTGCAAAAAATAAACATTATAAGCCCGAGTTTGCGCTCGCATACGCAGAAGCAGAAGTAAAATCTAAAGCATATCTACATCAAATCGCGCTCGAACAGCTAGAACGCCCAAACAAAAACTTCGACACTGCTCTATATATAGTCAATTTAAAGCAACGCTTCGGTATCTATGAGCCGAATCGACATGAAGAACTTCCAGAGCTTTCTAAGTGCAAGAACTATGCTGAGCAGTCTACACAGCTCTTAGAAGCGTTTGAACGCGGCGCTCTCTCTGCTGAAGACGCATCTAAGCTTTCTAAAGTCATTGTTGATTTAGCGAATGTGACTAGCGTTCATGAAGCTGTTCAATTATTAAATAATGTTTCAAAGGATTTGAAAGAAAATGGCGACAAAGAAAAGCGACAATAAGTCATCGAAAAAAACGTCTAAGCGCTGGATTCAAAAAATGAACATGAAAGAAGGTGCATTTACGAAACAAGCAAAACGCGCAGGTAAGTCTGTTCAACAATTTGCTAAACAAGTTGAGAACAATCCGAGCAAATATAGCTCTACTACACGCAAACGCGCTTCACTTGCACGCACTTTCTCTAAAATGTCAAAAAAGAAATAAGCAATGCATGGCTTAAAGTTATTACATGAAGCTCGCAAAGTTCAAGCTGATGCTAATGCTATTAAACAAGCACAGACAGTGCATCATATTGAGCTCGTCGATGAGTTTGCTTTCAATCTATATGATAACAGCGGCCGTCTCATTAAGTCGTATCGCCCTAGCCCAACCGGTTTAAAATTCCATCAGTCAGATTGCTACATACGTGGCGTTAAAGGCCCAGTCGGCAGCGGCAAGTCTACGATGTGTCTCGCTGATTGCTATTTGAAAGCTATTAAAATGCCGATGTGCATTGATGGTGTTAGACGCTCACGCACTGTATTTGTGCGTAACACTTATAAAGATTTGCTGTCGTCTACATTTAGGACCTGGTCGATGTGGTTCGATCGCGTCGGCAATATCACGGGTCATCTTAGCCCATGGGTGTATAAGAAGCATACTATCAGAGACAAGAACGGCATCATTCAGCTAGAAATTGACGGCTTTGCATGCGATAGACCACATCAATTCGACGATTTTGCTTCAGTAGAACTTACAAATGCGTATGTGAATGAAGCTCGGGCTCAGCCTGATGGTATTTTAAGCACACTACAAGATAGAGTTGGACGTTTTCCTGATAAGTATTTGTGCCCCGAAGACTTTGATTTTGGCATTGTTCTCGATACGAATGGCCCTTCTACTCGGCACTGGTGGTACAGAATATTTGAACAGAAACGTGAAGATGGTGTTGCAGTATTATCCCAGCCACCGGGCTTGCTAATTAATGAAAAAGGTGAATATCGTGAAAATCCAGATGCCGAGAATTTGGAGAATTTGCCAAAGAAATATTATCTCAATGCTGCAACGGGTAAATCAATGGAAGAAATCCGTGTACAGCTATGTGGCGAATATGGCGTTTATCGCGCAGGTCAGAGAGTTTATTCTTCGTATAACGATGATATTCACTCAGCCGACCACGTTCGACCAGATTTTAATCATATGTTTTATCTCGGGTGGGATTTCGGTCTTACTCCTGCGGCAACTTTATTTCAATTTGTTCGTGGGCAATTAAGAGTACTAAAAGAGTTCACCTCATTATTTGGTACTTCAACCGCCGAACTAACACAAAATGTTGTGTTACCTTATCTAAATCTGCATAACATCACTGTCACTAAAACATTTCATGATGTAGCTAATACGTCCGGGCAAGCGAAAGGTATTTCACCTGCTTCAATTTTGCGTGATATGGGACTCAATCCCCAGCGTGCGGTGACGAATGACCCGACTGCACGTCAAGATGCGGTTAAAAGCTTTCTCAATATGATGGTAGAAGGTAATCCCGGACTCATCATCGATAGAAGTGAATGTGAATATTTGCGTGAAGGTTTTAACGGTTACTATCACTTTGCAAAAATGAATTCTTCTTCGGGTGAACGCATCAAAGAAGTTCCCGAGAAGAACCACCCGTACTCAGATATACATGATGCTTTACAATATGGAGCTTTAGCATTTGCTCGTAAAGCTTCTGATAAGCCCGTCTCAGTTCCGGACCACTACTCCCAGGGAGTCTGGGTATGAGCGAGCGCAAATATAGCGATAAAGACCAAGATATTTTAAATAAAGTTGAGCAATATATAGCCGATTTTAATGCTTACTGGTACGAAAATAGGCAAAAAGGTAACGATGATTTATATTTCTTACGTCAAGACATGTGGACATCATCAGAGCGTGCACAATTTGCTCAACTGCAAAAACCCGCTCTTCAGTGCAATATTTTGCATAATCATGTAACTAAAGTAATCGGTGAATTTAGAAAAAATACGCCAACTCTCACTGTTCTGCCCGCTCCAAAGCAAGAAAATCAGACTGAAAAAGACTTGGAAGTCGAGCAAAAACTTATTGATGCTAAACAAGACGCTTTAAATAATATTCTATTTCATTCTCAAGCGAATCGAGTATGGCAAACTGCTATAGAAGATGCGTTGACGCGCGGTTATGGTGCGATAGAAATTGCAACAGACTATGAAGATGCATACGCATTTAATCAAGATATATTTCTCTACCCGGTTCTTGACCCAGATTTAGTTTTTTTTGATCCGATGGCTGAGAAGCCAAGCAAGTGTGACGGAAAATATATTGGTAAATTTTACTACATTGATAAAAATGAATTTGAAAAAATTTATGGATTTACTCCTGAAGGTAGTAGTTATGTGCAGCCCTTAGCCGGGGGCGCATTCAACTGGATAACTAAGGATACTGTTGCTGTCGTAGATTTATATGTGAAAGAACACTATAAATTTGAGTTAGTATTGCTCGATGATGGCCGAACAATGACGCGCAAGCAGTACAATAAACGAATTAAAGAACGCGACGAAATTCTTGAGCTAAACGAAAAAATTACTGAATCAAATAATAAATCAATCCTAGATGGCGCGCTTGATGCGCTCACACCTTTTCATGAAGTTCCTATCGTTCCCAACATTGAGATGACTCGGCATAGCCAAGATTATCGCATCATGCATTACAAGCTCGTAAAAGGAAAAATATTAGAAAAGAAACGCTGGTCTGCTAGAACTTTCCCAATCATGATGGTACTTGGAGATTGTTATCGCATCGGACAGCAAGAGTTCACTACTTCTTATATACACTATGCGCGAGATATTCAGAAATATGCTAATTTTTTACTGTCTGATATGGCTCAGGTCGTTAAATACCGTTCTCGCGAAGAATGGAGCGTTACTCCGGAAAACATAGAAGGGCTTGAAACCCATTGGGCGAATCCAGAGCGTCAAGGACCGGTAAAAATATCAAAACGAGATGAAACGGGTCAAAAAGCTGAGAAAATTCCCCCGAGCGAAATCCCCCCTACGCTTTTACAACAGTTCGAAATGTCGATTGCTAATATTGATAACGTAGTCGGCAGATACGGCGCTAATCTAGGAGCGCCGGGTAACGAACGCTCTGGTATAGCTATTGAAAATCGTATTAGACAGGGTGAAGGGTCTACTTACATCTTTCACGATAACTTGTTGCAAACGATGGAAGATGCTGGTCGTTGCATCATTGAAGTAATGAAAACTGTCTATGATAGTGAACGAGTGCTTCATCTCAACAACAAAAAAGGTAAATTCTACAAACTTCCTATCAATTATCCAGGCGCATTAGATTTCACCAAAGGTGATTTTTATGTACGCATAGAACCCACTGCACCTACTGCTCTTCAACATGCGGATGCAATCAAACTTATTCTGCAGTTTGCTGAACTTCCCCCTCCGGTTCAAGAAAAATGGGGCGACATCATTGCTAAATTGATTGACGTTGAAAATAAAGATGAAGTTATTGAACGTGCGCGGATGCTTACAGACCCAGCGATTATTGCGAAAGAGGAAGGTAAACCTCCTCCTCCGAAAAAACCTAATCCTAAATTAATGCTCGAACAGCACAAAATGCAATTAGAAGCCAAGGAATTGCAAATCAAAGAGCAAGAATTGCAACTTAAACACATGGAACAAGAAATAGACTACATAAAAGAGCTGCTCGGACTACAAGCAACAACCCGCAAAGCTCAAGCAGAAGAATATAAAGCTCAAATGGATGCTAGCGCAGAAATTGTCTCGGCTATGGATAGGCTGAAACAAGATGAAGCTCGTTACAGGGAACAATCAAGTTAAGTAGGAACGCTTAACTTGCATATAGGTCGTGTCTTACCACGTTCGAGAGCGTGCCTCGGTTAACACGCGCGGCGCATAGGCCGGGAGCTATGCAAACCACGGATGGTAATGTGATGACTATTGATAATACTGACTATACCCAAAATCCGACGCCGGATGCAGGCGAAAACACCCAAGCGCATGACGATTATGCGGAGGATCATGGTGCTCAAGAATCGGCTCCTGAAGCTAATCAAGAGCAACATGAGACAGATGCTCCACCAGACCCTCAGCATGATGACGCTGCAGCCTGGAAAAATCGTTACTATCGAGATAAGCGCAAGCTTGAACGAGAGCTTAACGATCTCAAAAAGCAACTTGGGTCAATTAGTGGTCAAAGTCAGAAAAATAGTTATCAAGCTGGCGCCCAAGGATTGGGTTACGGGCAAGGAAGCTATCCAGCGCACGGATATGAACAACCGCTAGTCGATCCGATTGACGGCTCCGTATTAGAGCCAGGCTCTGTCAGATATGAAGCGGTTCGTAGCACACTTGGCATGCAAGCGTTGACGCAATCACAAGCTCAGCAACGCGAGCAACAGCGTCTACAACAAATTCAAAATCAGCATAAGTCTCGTTACGAAAAACGCGTTTCTGATTTTGCATCACGTCATTATGACTTTGACGATTATGTAAATGATTACGCGGTACCAGAAATCGTACGTGATACAGCTGAGTTTTTGCCGAACGGTCCAGATGTTCTTTACGACTTGGCAAAAAATAATCCACGTGAACTGGAACGCATCAAATCCCTTGATCCGATGACACAGCGCGAGGCGGTCATTCATTACGCATTCAACAAGAAAGGCTCCGGCGGACGTGCTTTTAGCAAAGCACCGCCTCCGACTGGGCACAGTACTAATCAACGCAGCTACTCCAGCACTGATACTGATTCATACAGATCACTAAAGGAAGCTGCTATGCGTAAAAATCGAGGTGAATGATGCCAAATACTATTGCATTTGACGCGGACTGGCATGCAAAAAAAGCGACTGCTGAATTTCATGCTAATAACTCACTGTGCATGACCGCTGCACAAGACTATACAAAAGATTTTATTCAAAACAGATATGGCGTGGGCGATACAATTAAGATTCGCTTGCGTAATCGCTATGAAGCGGTGGAGGGATTAGATGTTTCGTCTAACGTACAATCAATTGAAGAGGCGACTGTTCCATTAACACTGGAAAAAGTAATCTCTGTACCGGTTGAACTTAATGCTTTGGAAAGCACCTATGAGTTGCCACGCGATGAGGTATTTGACCGAGTTGTACAACCCCAAATCCCAACTTTAGCTAAGAAAGTAGAGGAATATATTCATTCTAAAGTTGAACAAAATATTAACTATTTTACTGGGTCCGCCTCTTCAACTATTAATTCATTTGAAGTAATGGCGCTTGCGAGAGCTAAAATGCTTAAGCTAGAGATGCCCATGACGATGAATCCTTGCATTGCTTTAGATCCGTTTGATGCTGCTTACCTTAAATCAGCAACCTCTTTGCAAAATAACTTCAACTCGATTCTTAATAAACAAATCTCGATTAATGGAGCTTTGTCTAATATCGCTGGTTTTGATCTTTATGAGAATCAAAGTGTGAGGTCTCATACTTCTGGAACAGCTGCTGCTGAGTCAGGCATTACAGTGAATGGTGAGGTCACCTCTGGTAATCAAATTGTGGTGGCAAATGCTGGTACAGCTACATTCAAAGTTGGCGATATCATAACTGTAGAGGGTGTGAACGCTGTTAGTCCTTTAACACAAACTGATAGCGGACAAACTATGTCGTTTGTAATCACTCAAGATGTTACTGCCGCTGCTGGGGCTGCTACCTTGAATGTTTCACCTTCAATCGTTACCACCGGTCCACGGAAGAATGTTTCAGTAGCTATTCCTGATACTGCTGCGGTTACAGTTGTAGGCAGCCACAAAATCAATCTTGCCTACACTAAAGGTGGAATAATTTTAGCTGCTCCTCCGATGAAGCCAGTTTATCAATTTGATAATGCAACGGGGAAAATTGCGGAAATGGGTGCTACTTATAGCGATCCCGATACCGGTTTATCCCTTTCATTATGGGTAGATGGGGATGCATTGAAGGGCACCTCTTATATGCGTCTCGGTATCCTTGTCGGTAGTCTCGCTTTGCAAGATTACTGCATCCGAGTGATTTCCCAAGTGTAACCATAATGTAACTAGTGTGTAACTAGTGTGTAACAGTGGGGGCATTTTGCCCCTGCTTTTATCAATAAATAGGTGAAATATGGCGATTTATAGCACTCCTAAAATTAAGGAACCACAGCCACATAATGTATTGCTATTACATCTCACTCGAGATTTAAAAGTTGTTGTGCCGGCTCCTGAAGTGGAATCTTATTTGCAGACCGGCGAATGGACCAATAAACCACAGTTAGCTAAAGAAAGTCGTGAGAAAGCACTTAAAGAACGTATAAGTGCAAAAGAACGTGAGATAGAAGCACTCGGAAAGAAAGCAAAAAGCAAAAAGCAATCTTCTAAGGATAGCTAATGGCACAAGTCTATCGCACTGCCAGAAATTTGATTATTGCGGCTTTAGAAAAAATCAGAGCGTATGCTATTGATGATGATGACATTGGCTCCGCAAAAATAAATCAGGGACTCAATTATCTTAATCTAATTTTAGATGATTTAAGCGCTACTGGGTGGCATGGCGGCCATCGAAGCGAAATTAACTTTGATACGACGCCGGAAAAAATAAAATATGAAATATCTAATTTAGCTACTGCAGATATTACGACCGATCCCATTTCTACTCTTATAGCTGCCGACGTGAGTGAGAATGGTTATAAAACCCAAGTGATGAAAATATTGTCCGAAATGGAATTTGTTAACGGCTATTATACGAATACGACGAAAGGCAGGCCCTGTGTTATTTATTTATCGGGTTCGCCCGATCGGTCTTACGTAAACATTTATCCCATTCCTAATCAGACGTATACAATTACCGTTTTAGTAAAACAAATCTTGAGTGCTGTAGATTTGGATTCAAATTTATTAGAAGTTCCTAGGTATTTTCATAAATTCTTAGTATTACAATTGGCGGAAGATTTAGCACCTATTTATAATACTCATTTATCACCGAGCGATGCGAGGCAACTCGAAAAAATTAAACGCTCACTGGCTGCGGTAAATATACCGGACTTATCTTTGCAACCGTCTCCTCTATTGATGCGGCCCAATTTTAGGTGGTGGTGGTAATGGATAAGATTATCGATTATCCCATAGTCACGGGATATAATCGTTTACAATCTCCCTTTCTTAACCCTACAAGTTTAACGAATGCCTATGTTTTCTTAGATAGCCATACTGGTCGGCGCTATATTTCGCATTGTATGGGTCACGATGAAGGATTAATTGTTGGGAGTGGTCCGACTATTCGTGCTCAGTATGTATTTAAGGATGAGATGTATGTTGTCTCCGGTGATAGCGTCTATAGACTGGATTCTGGGTTAGTTCCGAATGAAATTGGCCAAATTACTACTAGTACGGGCTATGTTGGAATAGCATCAAATGAAACACAAGTTGCTTTTGTAGACGGTGCAAAAATTTGGATTTGGGATACAGTTGCAAGCTCTTTTACTGAGCCAACTAGTACGTTTGTGCCTCCCAACCCGTCGGATGTTACGTCATTAGATGGTTATTTGATTGTTATTCGAGAAGGGACATCTGAATGGTTTCTAAGTGAACTAAACAATGGCTTGAACTGGGAAGATGCCGACAATGTTGCGCGCAAAGCATTATTTTTATCTATCAAGGGGGATGTTCTACGTGGAATACAAAATGTTAATGGCCATATATTTTTATTCGGTGATTTTTCCATTCGCATTTGGTTTGATGCCGGGCGCTCCGGCAATATACCCTTCCGTGAAATCCCCAATATTCTGTATGAGCACGGTTTAGCTTCTAAAGCATCGTTAGCTCAAGAGTTTGGACTATTGGTTTATTTATCAAAAAACAAAAATGGTCTAGATGGCGTAAAAGTGAGCGTTCAAGGTGCTACTCCCCAAAATATCAGCACTCAATCTATTAATATTTTGTTGGAAGATGAATTTGGCGATGGTTCAGACGCGCAAGGTTTTTTATATAGAGAACGGGGGGATGTGTTTTACCAACTTAGCTCCAGTACAGCGGATAAGACATTACTGTATAACTTTTCCTCTAAAGAATGGTCTATTTTAGAAGAAAATGATGGAAGACATATAGGGGCTACTCATGCTTTTTTTAATAATAAACATTATATAGGAGGTTATAATGTGCCCAGAATTTATGATTATGCGCACGAATATACCTCAAATGGTTTAAATTCAATCAAAATACAATTAATTGGCCCAGAAATTGAATTTCCTGGATATGAAAAATTCAAAGTATCTCAATTTCAACTACAAATTGTACCAGGGCTCGGAAAAACGGTAGAACCCAACATATACCCTCAAGTGTTTTTGGCGCTCTCACGGGATGGTGGCATCACTTTTGGCAACTTTGTGAAGTTAAACAGTGGTGAAGCGGGGAATTATCAGCGGCGCCTTAGATGGCGTCAGCTTGGTGATATGAGATCCTTTGTGCCTAAATTGGAATATTTTAACGACATTCCTTTCTTTATAAAAAACGCATCAATTGCTATTGACAGGGAGTAATCAGTGAGTCAATTAATTAGAAATGTAAACGCATCGGAGGCAATCGTTACTCCTGATGGGCATTTGACAGGCTCCGCACAAACATTTTTCAACCAATTGACTACAATTATTGGAGATTTTTTAGTCGGGGCGTTATCGACGGATGCCACTGGTGCCTTCTCTATTCCATTGTTGCAATTGCCCCCTTATAGCTCCGATGATATTAGCAAGATGGATACCAAGGAACTGGTACCGGGTATGGTATTGTTTAATACCACTACCGGTGTCCCGCAATACTGGAATGGTAGTGGCTTTGTAAATTTTTAAGGATGAAATTATGGGAATATTAGACTCACTCAGCGGTGCTGGTGGTTATGATGACTGGAATGAAGATATTCAAAAAGGTATGGATGCCCGAAACCAATACCATCAGCAAGCAGTTAATCGATTACAACCGTATGCTTCCTACGGCACAAAAGCATTGCCGGCTTTGTGGGGCGCCTATGGACAGATGGCCGATCCAAATGAATTCATTAATAACTTTATGCAGCACTATCAACAGTCCCCTTGGGCTAAACATCAAATTGCCGCTGGTGATCAAGGGATCACGGCAGCCGATGCTGCGAGTGGGATGTTGGGGTCTAACGATGAGAAGGAAGGACTAGCCCAATTTAATCAAAATATAGCCGAGCAAGATCAACAAAATTATTTAAATAATTTATTTGGCGTATGGAATCAATATCTTGGTGGATTGACTGGCTTTGCTGGGCGAGGACAACAAGCGGCTACCCAACAAGGCTCATGGGATGAAGCGACGGGTGGTGATATAGCTAATATGTATAATCAGATGGGTAAAAACGAGGCTGATAAAGCTGCTAGCAAATCTCACACGTGGGGTAATATAGCAGGTATGGCGGCCGATGCGCTTACCTCATGGCTGTGAGGGTGAAATATGGCTTTTATTCCAATTTCCGATAGATTAAATGTCGCCCCTGATGTGTTTGATAGCGCCATTAATATGTGGGGTAATCTTAATAAAATGCGAGCTCAGAGGATTGCCAATAGATATGCACCTAAAATGAACGATGCACGGTTACAGCAATTGGCAGCGAATACGGCAGCTCGTCAAATACAAAATAGTTATTTGCCACAACAACTACAAGAAAACATTTTAAGTGCGCGTGATAGAAATATAGCTCAAGAGATTAACAATCGATATTTGGATCCAATTAATCAAGCTAAATTGAATATGATGAAGGAAAAAGCTAAATATGGTGGATCCGTTAATTTACCGGGTGCGGCCGGCAAAGCATTAGCTTTACAAAGATTAAAAACAGCGGTGGATAGAGGAATTGTACCACCGGAGACTTATCAGCATGCAATTAATGCATTCAAGGCCGATTTGCAAAACAAGAATCTTAGAGCACAATATTATAAAATGCTTACCGACACGTCAGGAAAGCGCTACTCCACCGACCAAGGAAAGCTTGCCCATGAGGAGACGCAACTGTCCCAGGGGATTATTCCAACTAGCCCTTTATGGGGCCTAACTCCCTGGAAGTCTCGTGGAATTGGGACCGATACCAATGCAGTTCAGGTGCCATCTGATCCCTCTCTTGCTCAACCACGCAATCAAAAAGAAATTAGCATCAGTCCCGAAATTAAACGATGGTTAAATCAAACTAAATTAGAAGAATTAAAAAAGAGTGGTGATGCGGAATCACGCAAACGGTATCGGTACGGGGTAAATGTGTTGACGACAGTAAATAATGTGAACCCACAAAAAATGCTTCACTATTCTGGGGTGCTGGGACAAGGGAAAAAATGGGCTCAGGCAGCATTGGCCGGTCTTGTTCCGGGAAGTGAATCACAGGCATACCATGATTATATGAATGAAGTAACGAAAGCTTCATTGGCAGCGGGACAAGTTCGCCAATATTTAGGGGATTCTGTTAAAAAAGAAAAGCAGGAAGAACTTAAAGAGTTAACCAAACCAGAGTACTGGCTTTCCAATCCAAAAATAGCGACTGATCAATTTAATGAATTTAAGAAAATCATCCAGTGGGAAATTCAAAATACCCGCCAGTCTAATATAGATGCCAATTTCTATCTTCAAAATCCACGTTCATTAAGTGGATCCGGTGCATCTGCCTCCCCTGGAGTGGCACCGGCGCGTACTCCCCAATTCTCTGATAGTGCAATCCGCTCGTATGCAAAAAAATACAATATGACGATTCCTCAAGTAAAAAACATGCTCGCTAGGAGGGCCAATAATGGCTAATGATTTAGCAGCATTAGAAGCGTATCTTGGGGCGCCGAATCAAAATGAGGCTAACCTTCCCCAGGATGAAGCCGCTGTTCTAGAACAATATCTAGGAAAACCTCCCTCTTCTCCTCCGCGCCAGGGAGTGGTAGAGAAACTTGCACAGAGTGCCCCGGTACAATTTACTCTTGGTCTAGGCGACCATTTTAGAGATTTTGTTGCTAATCCGATACTTGGTGCTGCTGGCTTTAAAAATAAACTTCCACAGTGGGGCTCGGGGACGGCCTATAACATAGGGGGCATAGGCGGCGATGTTTTAGGATATGGGTTAGCGGGAGCCGCAATTGCGCCCGAGCTCGCGGCTGCCAGGAGCGCACCAGGGTTAGTGGGGAAAGCTGCTAATATGATTAGTGGCACAGCTGGGCGTGATATCTTAGGACGGGCCATAGGCATGGGGGGCTATAGCGCCCTATCTAATCCAGGTAATAGACTGAAATCAGGAGCGAAGAGTGCGGCGCTCTCCGGTGCGTTAGATGTTGGGGTACCGGCGGTCTTTAATGCAGCCACGCGTGGTGCTAGAATGATAAGACCTAAAAAAACGCTGGGATGGTTTCTAAATAAAATTGGAGGGGGGCGCACTCTCTCAGAAAATGAAGAATCCATTATTAATGATATACAGAAAGCAGAGAATGCACGGAAAGGGGAAGCAGATGGGCTTTTTAATATTTTCCATAATCGTCTTCGTGATCGTCCTATTTATCACAGCGGGATAACCGGTGACAGTCTTCAAGATGCCCTATCAGGCAATAAAAAAATAGGGGCATATCCCAACTTACCTAAAGGAACCCATGAAGGATTCGAGCCTACTTTGGCTGATTTACACGTTAGTTTTACAGAAGACCCCTCATTCGAAAATGCCAGAAATTTACACAGTGATTTAAAACGTATCTTACGCGCGTTTAAAGATAAGCGCGACGCACAAGGTCCTCTTAGTTCTAGTCAAAATAAACTATGGCGCAACTATGGTTTAGCACATGAAGCTATTGACGCCGACATTCATAATTTCCTTGTACATGAAGACCCCTCGGGAAATCTTCTCCATCAGTTCCGACGCGCAATGGATAATTACCAAGAGAATTATGTCCCTTATATCGAAGCAAAGAACTTATGGAAAATGGCACAACAAGGAGAACGG
>Ga0209918_1000352_pt1 | contig 31981 bp, 30 predicted proteins | sample SalPonD_shore_MG_FD_185712 | JGI IMG/M metagenome (GOLD analysis project Ga0209918, IMG submission 185712) | Salt pond soil microbial communities from South San Francisco under conditions of wetland restoration - Salt Pond MetaG... | ecosystem: Environmental > Aquatic > Marine > Intertidal zone... | reverse complement strand
GCACGGTTTGATGAGGGAGGGCAGGCCAACAGCGCCACGTAGCCGCTATTCAGGCACCGCCAGACGAAAGGGGCGGCCAACAGCTACGCGGATGCTACGGTGCTGGCAACCTGTTCTCTACTCTACCTTTCCACATGACCCTTTCCACACTTGGATAGATCAATGGGGTGGTTTGGTCCGACCCGCGACTTGGCCCAAACGGAAAAGGCCCTGTCTCTCTGAGACAGGGCCTTTTTTTTATCAGGTATCCGGAGGCATACCCCCGGAAACATCAGGCGTCCTTAGACGGCCGTGACGTTGGCGGCAGCCAAACCCTTGGGGGTGTTCTCGGTCTCGAACTCAACGCTCTGGCCTTCGGCCAGGCTCTTGAAGCCAGAACCGTTAATGGACGAATGGTGGACGAATATGTCCTTGCCACCGTCGGCCGGGGTAATGAAGCCAAAACCTTTCGAATCGTCGAACCACTTTACGGTACCGGTCGTCATGACAGGTCACTCCTTGCTACGTTAATCGGTTTGAGTTTGATGCAGGTCGACCTGAAGAACGTGCGGGACTGACTACCATGAAGGGGTACTGCCTGCGGTACGACAAGCACAACGCTGCAGAGCGAACCATACGCTACCGCTCACGGAAAGGCCAGCGTGTTTTTGATCGATCTTCGATCCTCGGGGAAGCGTGCGGGGAAGCGTGAATGGGGTCAGGAAGCGTGAATGGCGTCAGGTCTTGCAATCAAGCAGGCGCAAACTAGGCTTGCTACTCATTCCCACGTAGCCGCGAAGGGACTCGCCAATGGCTTTCAACGACATCGAGCGCAAGCGGATCGAACGCGCCGTGGAAGGCTTTCTGGAGAAGCGCCGTCCGCCGCCCCACATCCGGCCGAAACTGGACTTCGGCTACCGCATTAGCGGCCAGAGCGTGGAGCTTTTCGAGATCCGGCCCCGCTGGGATAAACCTGACGAGAAGCGGGAGCATCCCTTCGCCAAGGCGACCTACGTGCGAACGCGGGACATTTGAAAGGTCTTCTGGATACGGGCGGATCTGAAATGGCATGGCTACGAGCCGGTGCCGACGGTCGGGTCCATCGGCAAGGTCCTGGATGTGGTCGGTGAGGACCGATACGGTTGTTTCTTTGGCTAAAGGAGTAGCCTCATGGCACGTCCGCTCCGTCTGGAGCTCTCCGGCGGGCTCTACCACGTAACGGCGCGAGGGGATCGGCGGGAAGCTATCTACCTCTGCGACGACGATCGCGAGGCATGGCTTTCTCAGTTCGGTGGCGTCTGTCGGCGCTTCAACTGGGTCTGCCACGCGTGGTGCCAGATGACCAACCATTACCACATCGTGGTGGAGACCCCAGAGGCGAACCTTTCCCGCGGCATGCGCCAGCTCAATGGCGTCTACACGCAGCACATCAATCGTACCCATCGGCGAGTAGGGCACGTCTTCCAGGGGCGTTACAAGGCCTTCCTGGTCGAGCGGGACAGCTACCTGCTGGAGCTGGCACGTGATGTCGTCCTCAATCCCGTGCGAGCGGGCATGGTCAACGATGCCGGTGACTGGCCCTGGAGCAGCTATCGGGCCATGATCGGCAAGGCCGAGCGGCCAGAGTGGCTGCACACCGACTGGCTGTTGCGGGAGTTTGGGCGCAGCCGAGCCAGAGCCACTGCCGGATACCGCGATTTCGTTCGGGCGGGAGTCGGTCTGCCGACTATATGGGAAGGGCTGCGCGGCCAAGTCTTTCTGGGCAGCGACGCGTTCGTTGACCGGATCAAAGGCGAGTTACCGGACGGTGACCTCCGAGAGGTTCCGAGGGTCCAGCGGCGGCCTCTTTCCCGTGGGCTGAGTGACTACGCGCAGCAGCGGGAGCGAAAGCGGGCCATGGCGGACGCCTACCTATCGGGCAATTTCACGATGAAGGAGATCGCCGAGCATTTCGGGGTTCACTATTCGACAGTGAGTCGGGCGGTGAAGGCGGGTGAGGAAAGGTAGCCGATGCTTCATTGCACGACCTGACCTGGAGCCTCGCGCGTTACCGGGAGCCTCGCGCGGGACCTCTGCCGTTTCGGGCGACTATGGAACCAACCGCCTCTCGGCCGACCCCACAATGGCGCGTCTTCAGATCTTGGCGCGGTGTAGCCCACCGAGGCGGACCGGCCACATTGCGTGCAGGACTCACCGCACTCAAGGCAGGATCGGCTTGACGTATCCCGGGAAGAACTCCTTGAGCAGCTGGTAGGCGCGCTTGGGCAGGGTCCTGGCCTGATCCCGGACAATGGCCTTCAGCGCGTCCGTGACCTCCTGCTTCAACGCGTCGGAGAAGCCGGGCTTTTCCGGTGTCTGGTTGGCGATGATGGCCTCGAGGGTACGGGCGTTTTCCGTCGAGAGCGGAAGCTCGCCGCTCACGTGGACGTCGCCGGTGTGAAGATTGATGTTCTCGCCGCTGATCTGCTGGCCGACGTTGCCGCTGATGTGTGTTTCGAACTTCGCCATGGCCTACTGCCCCTCCCGCCCGAATACGTTGACGTTCTCGCCCTGGATGAGCTGGCCGACCGTGTGGATCTCGTTCTGAAAGATCACGGTGTCCTTCTCGCGCAGGGCCGCGTGCAGCTGACCGACCAGGCTGTCGAGCGCGTCCTGCGCCAGGCCCGCCGGGTCCTCCACCTTGAAGCGCACCCGGGACCGCCCGTTGTGGTCCTCCACGTTGTGCAACCGGATGACGGCGCCGCTGTGCATCTTCAACGCCTGAACCAGCATGGGCAGCGAAGAGAGGTCGCGGGGGCTGACACCGGCCCCGGCATCCAGGGTGATGACGTGCTCTTCCGAAAAAAGCCGCTCAAGCTCGCCCGGGCCGTAGGCGGTCGGTGGCGCATCGGCATCCCAGTAACAGTACTCGCAGGTCGTGCCGCGCAGGATCCAGTCCCGCCGTTGGGTGTCGGCCAGCAGCGCCCCGGAGAGCTCGGCGCGGGTGAAATCGGTGCCGATCAGCTTTGCCTCGCGGAAGTTGGCGCCCACGCAGCTCGCGAGGCCGAGGTCGGCATAGGCGAAATCGGCGTAGGCGAAGTAGGCGCCGTCCAGCCTGGCGCCCCGCAACCCGGCGCCGCCGAAGTTGGCGCCCTTCATGCGCGCGCCGCGCAGGTCGCACTCGTCCAGGCAGGCGCCACGCAGATCCACGTAGCCGAGATATACGTCCCGCAGATCGGCCCCCCGGAGGTCGACGCCGCGGTATCGCGGGCTGGCCTTGACGGCGACACCCTGGTCGTCGGGCGTGGCGACGCGGTTGAATGCCTTCCACGCGTGCAGGGCCTCGCTCCGGGACGGATACCTCAGCGGCGTGGCTGCCAGCTCAACGAAGCGTTTCAGGTGCTCCGGGTTGCCCCTGAACCCCTCGTTTGCCGTACGCAGGGCTTCGGAATCCCTGGGTGTCGGATTGCGGTGCTCGTCGAAATGATCTGGCGCCAACTTCGCCTCCTTCCGCTGGAGGGGCTTATCCGGCCTCGACGGCTACGCGTAGCCGCCCATTTCGCGAGTATAGTGTGGTCGAAACCCGTCGCCCAGCCGCAGTTCGCCGCAATAGCCACCGGCGTGGCGTCCAACATTCCAGCATCCCACAGTGGTGGGGTGGATCGGCCAGCGCAGCGGTTGGTGCCGGGCGGCCGCGGATTCGGAAACGGGGCGGTAAGGCCATGGCAAGGCCGCTGTGCCCGGGAGCGCATCACGACGTTGCGCCTTCCAATGAGTGTCCCCGGTTTTCCCCACGCAGGGTGCCGAATGCATTCGCGCCCGATCACATCGGCGGTCCTTGAAGTATGAGCCGAACGAGCTCGGCTTGACGTGAAACGCCCGTCTTGCTGAATACGCGCGTGAGGTGCGTGTGCGCCGTGTTTCGACTGACTTCGAGCACGTCCGCAGTCTCCGCGAGCCCGTACCCCTCAATGAAGCACTGCACCAGATTGGCCTCGGCATCGGTCAGCCCGTAGAGGTTCCTGAGACTGTCCTTGGGCATCACGCGTTGGCGAGCGGGGTCGGTTATGAACACGATGACTGCCGGTTGAGTGGACAGACTGACCCCGGTCATGCCGCGGAAAGGGGCCACCAGTACCTGGTAATCCCGTTTCATTGATGGCCGTGAAACCGGGAGGCTGCCGCCGTAACCCGCGTCGCCCCGCTCAGGACTCGATACAGCCTGGGCAATCAGCCCACGCAGCTTGCGGTTCGTATTGGGCGCATCGGCACCCAGGCCCTCCCCGGAAGTCACGAGCCCGTCCCCATCCTGGAGGATTCGTCTGGCTTCCCGGTTCATGTAAACGAGGCGACGTTTGCTGTCGACAAACGCCACGCCGTGCGCCAGTTGGTCCAGCAGCTCGTTTTTTGCCGTGTCCTGAACCTCCAGCTCCCATAGCCGCATGTATACCTGGAGCGCCCGGGCGAGGTGCGGAACGACCTTCCGCAGGAACTCCAGATCCCGAAGCTCAAAGGGGCCCTTTCGAGCGGGTGGACAGAACCCGATCAGCGCCACAGCGTGGTCGTTTCTCACTAGGGGGACGGCAAGACCATCCGGCGCACATCGCTGAGGTGCCGCAATGTCGGCATAAAATGCCGTCTTGCGGTACGCCGACCGGCTCATGTAGCTCGATACGGGGGTTATGCTGCCGGCCGGCGCTCCCACCGCGGGCGCCAATACGGGGTTGGTTTCCGGGGCCGCGTAGTGTTGCCCGTGCGTCCTCAGGCAATCGGGATCCCAGCGGGACGCGGCCAGGACCCGGCTGCCGGCTGGCTTGTATTGCAGCCTCAGCATCGATGCGCAACCGCCGATCATGTCGCCGAGATCTTCCAGTGCGGAAGTCCATGCCGCCGGCTCTACCGCTGCCGCGTAGATCTCCTCCAGCAACTCCGGGAACGAGGCGACACTATGCCGGCCTGTCCGGCTTTTCATTGCCGTCGCATTCGCTGGCACCGAGTGGGGGCCTTCGCATGGAGACATTTCTGTTTGCCCAGCCATAGCGCTTTCCCTCGCTCTGGTGGCAGCGAGTCCGAGCAGCGCTGAGTGCGGCCTCATTTCAAGGTCTCAGCGCAGGTCTCGTCACAGTTCAGTCTAGTTCCCCGATCGAAGGGCATCAAAAAATGCGCGGCTCGCCCGTCACTTTGCTTGTCCGGCTTGTTATGCCGCGACCGGCGGCTCAGCGGAAACCGCGCTCCCGGCCACTGTGACGGTCCGCCCATTGGTAAGAGTTTGCTGGACGTAATCCAGGCACGGGCGCTGGTCGGGAACCACATCGTCACCTGTTTAGGTGACTCTTCCTGTCTTCGCACGTGTTCTCGTGACGGTTGGCGGGTAGGCCATTCCACCTCCATCCGGGCGGCTGAATGGCGTGCCGCAGGACGACAGATGCGGCTGGCATCGGGAGTATGGCCGCCGCATGGGTGGAAGAAGTCGAAATGGAGGAACAGCCATGAAGAGCGTGACGATTGACCGTAAGAAACACCTTCGCGAGGAGCCCGAAACCGGCCACAACCGGTGGCATCCGGACCTGGAGCCTGTACTGGAGTTGGCGGAGGGCGAAGAGGTGGCGCTCGACACGCGGGACGCCGGCGACGGCTATCTTGAGCCGACGTCCACGGAAGCGGACTTCGCGACTCTCCCATTCGGCGCCATTCACCCGTTGACGGGGCCCGTGCTGGTCAAGGGTGCGCAGCCGGGCGACCTCCTCGAGGTCGAATTCCTCGACGTCGAGCCACAACCCTGGGCGTTCACCTGCGTCATTCCGAACATGGGATTCCTGCGAGAGGAAATCGATACGCCCTTCATGGTGCATTGGGATATCGAGGACGGCTACGCCATGTCCGCGCAGATCCCCGGAGTGCGGATACCCGGGGCACCGTTCATGGGGGTCTCCGGGGTGGCGCCGTCCTCCGCCCAGGTCGAGGCGTGGACGAAGCGCGAAGCGGACCTGGCGGATAGGGGCGGCTTCGTACTGCCGCCGTCTGAAGACGGGGCCGTCCCTGCATCCGGGGCCGCTGCAAAAGCCGGTCTCCCAACCATGCCGCCGCGGGAGAATGGCGGCAACTTTGACGTCAAGCAACTTACCAAGGGTGCCAGGCTGTTCCTTCCGGTGAATGTCGAAGGCGCACTTTTCTCCACCGGAGACGCGCACTTCGCCCAGGGCGACGGGGAGGTCTGCCTGACGGCGATGGAGATGGGGGCAACATGCGTCGTTCGCTTCCGTCTTCACCCCGAGGAGGCGGAAGCGAAGAACATCCGGTGGCCACGGTTCGAGCGCCGAGACTTTTTCGCCGAACCGCGCTGGGCGGTGCCCCAGGAGTTCATCGCCACGATGGGGATGCCGATCGACGAAGAGGGTGTAAATCGGGGAGAGGACTTGAGCTTGGCGTGCCGTAACGCGGTGAAGAACATGATCGCGCTACTCCAGGAGCACGGCTATACGCGCGAGCAGGCGTACGTTCTGTGCAGCGTCGCGGTGGACCTAAAGATCAACAATGCCGTGGACGTGCCCAACGTGACGGTGTCGGCGTATCTTCCCGAGGCGATATTCCGATGCTGACTCCCGGGTACTGGAATACGCGGGCGCGATCTGGCATGTCTTCTCGCGCGGTAACCGCGTCGAGCCTGTCTATCGGGATGTCGCCGGCTTCGGCGCCGATCTGCTGCCGTCCTCGGACTCTTGGTACTCGAAGATCTCTTCGCGTTCCGGGTGCAGGGAGCGATAAGGCAGGCCCAAGGAACCCTTGTCGCCCATGCGCCGCTTGAACTGGATGGAACGGATGAAATCGCGGATGCGCGGCTGGATCTCCGTACGCCAACGGGTGCCGTTGAACACGCCGTAATGGCCAACGCCGGGCTGGACGTAGTGGTACTTCTCGTCCACGGGGAGCCCCGTGCACAGGTCATGGGCCGCTTCCGTCTGGCCGAGCCCGCAGATATCGTCGTTCTCGCCCTCGACGGTCATCAGGGCCGTGCGCTTGATGGCACTGCAATCCACCAGCTCGCCCCGATGGGTCAGCCGGCTGTCCGGCAGGTCGTGGTCCTGGAATACGCGCTCGACCGTCTGCAGGTAGAACTCCGCCGGCAGATCCAGCACGGACAGGAACTCGTCGTAGAAGCGCTGGTGCTGCTCAACGCTGTCGCAGTCACCCTTGACGAGGTTGTTGAACAGCCCTCGATGGGCCTCGATGTGGCGCTCCGGGTTCATCTGCATGAACCCGGTAAGCTGTATGTAGCCGGGATAGACTTCCCGCATGAATCCCGGGTTCGGGAACGGCACCCGGTGAATGACGTTGTTCTCGAACCACCTGATGGGCCGGGTCTTGGCCAGCTCGTTGACCTCGGTCTCGTTGCGGCGGGTGTCGATGGGCCCGCCCATCAGCGTCAGCGACGAGGGCTGCATGGGGTCGTCGCGCGCGGCCATGACCGCGGCGGCGGCCAGCACCGGCACCGCCGGCTGGCAGACGGCGATGACGTGAGTGTTGTCGCCCAGGTACTGGATGAACTCGATGACGTAGTCGACGTAGTCCTCGAAATCGAAGCGGCCCTCGCTGAGCGGCACGTCGCGCGCGTCGGCCCAGTCCGTGACGTAGACGTTGTGCTCCTGGATCATGGCCTCGACCGTGCCGCGCAGCAGCGTCGCATAGTGGCCGGAGAGCGGGGCGACGATCAGCACCTTGGGATCGTAGCGCTTCCCCACCACTGACTCTTCGCGGTCGAAATGGACGAGATTGCAGAAGGGCTTGCGCATGACGGTCTCGATGTTGATCGGCACCGGCATGCCGTGGATCTTCGTCTCGGTGATGCCCCACTCGGGCTTGTCGTAGCGGCGGGTAACGTTCTCGAATACCTCGCAGCCGGCGGCCACCATGCGTGGAAACAGCATCCCCCCGACCGGGTTCAGCGGTGACTCCAGCTGCATCTTCAGCGCATGGGCGCCAAACCGCATGGGCGCCACGGCCATGTGCGCCAGCTCGTAGGCGTAGTAGTTCATCGGCTACCCCCAGCCTGCAGTAAAGGACGCGATCGTAACGGTCGCGTCATCCGAGTATGTGGCAACCGATGATGCGCCGCAACAGCCTGTCCGCCAGCGAAGAAACGGAAATCTTCAACGCTGGCGGGCGGCTATGCCGCCTCCGCCGCGTCGAGCGGCCACTGGGCTGCCTCAATCCGACCCCCGGGTTCCTTCGGTGTCCCAGAACTCTCATCGACGGATGCGCTCTGCGGTGCACAATCCCATGGGCTACACTGATCTGGCACGGCTCCCTGAGCGTAGACGGGCGACCGCACAATGGCCCGAACGATTCGGTAGCGTGACCGTATGCCGTATTCATCAAGGGAGGTTGACCGTGAGCGATCCGTCCCGCGTCACCCAGCTCCTGTGCGACTGGCGCGACGGCGACGCCGAGGCTGCCGATGAGCTCGTGTCGCTCGTGCAGCGGGACCTCCACCAGATGGCGGTTCAATACATGCGTGGTGAACGCGCCGGGCATACGCTGCAGGCCACGGCGCTCGTGAACGAAGCGTTCATGCGCCTGATCAACGTCGAGCTGACCTGGCAGAATCGCGCCCACTTTTTTGCGATCGCCGCGCGAACCATGCGGCGCGTCCTGGTGGATCACGCCAAAGGCAGGAATCGCGAAAAGCGTGGTGGGGACGTCCGGAAGATCACCCTGTATGAGACGCAGATCGGCGCAGAGGCGGAACCTGACGTCCTCGAAGTGGAAGATTTGATGACCCAGCTCGAGGCATTCGATGAACGCAAGGCACGAATCATCGAGCTCAGCTTCTACGGCGGTCTGACCTACGAGGAGATCGCCGAGGTACTCTCGATCTCGGAGGCCACTGTTCATCGCGAGCTACGATTCGCGAAGGCCTGGCTCTACCACGAGCTGAAGGAAGCAGCCACCAGGGCGTGATCTGCCGTAGCGTCTGAATGGGAGGGTTCCCGGGGAGAGGGCGCTCACCCGCCAACGGCAGGAGAACGAGGCACATCCGCTCTGTCCCCAGCCCCCAGCTAGTCGTCGATCAGCTTCATCGCGCTCACGAGGCTTCGGCGCATTCGATTGAACGACTGTGACAACGAAGCGACCTCGTCTTTGCCCTCCAATTCGTACTCGGGCATGTCCAGTTTCCCCATGCTGACCTCATGCGCGATGGACGACATGGTCCTGATGGGACGGATGACAATCCGGTACAGCAGGGCGTTCAACAGAACGATGACGAACAGCATGACGGCGCCCGTGGAAATCAGAAACGTTTCGAGGGTTTTGCGGGCCCGTGTCAGAGCGACCTCCATGGGTACGTTGACGATCTGCGCGCCCACGACTTCGCCCATTTTCCAGCCGAAGCCGTTGGATTTGCCGTAACTCGCCAGCATCGTCCGCGGAGCGTCACTCACCTTGCCGTGGCACTCCAGGCAGGCTCTGTTCCCGACCCGGATCGGGCGCGCCATATACAGGTTTTCCCCGGTGGCGGTCTTGTGCACGCCGACGATCTGCCTGTCCCCGGCGTGGTTGCGGAAGTCTTCCACGATGCCGGTTTCCCACCCCGTGGCTCTCGCGCTGGGATTGGTCGGATTGAGCGTCGCTTCCTTATAGGTGTACTGGGGGTACTTCTCGCGCAGTCGCGCTACATTGGTCGTTGCCGCATAGGCGGGCACCGTCTGAGGCAGGAAGCGCTCCGTCATCCTCGGCTTCAGCAGCGGCTGAATCTGGTCGATCGTGTAGCCGCGAATGGCCATGGCCTGCTGCATGATGAGGCCGGCCGTGTGCAGGACCTCTTCCCGGGCGTTCTGCTGCAGGATTCTGTAGGAAACGATTCCCGTTGCCGTCAGACCAACGATGAACGCAAGCAGGAAGGCCAGGTTGAACTTGAGCCACAATTTCATAGTCAGCGCCGGTTCAGCTCGACTGAACCGCTCCTCTGGTGGACCCGGCAGCGGCGCCATCCTCGCGGCACCGGGCTGTTATTCGGCGTCCTTCACGATTGCTTCCATCCGTTGCAAGACGGATGCCCTGTCATCAGGATTCGTAACGTTGTCGGAGAGCGTTCGAGCCAGCTCCTCCCCGGTGGTGAATGCGGCACTGGCGTGCCGGATTACGGTGGCGGCGATCGGGCCCAGGTAGGGCAGCAGGCAGGCCTCCAGCCGGGCCATTTGAATCGGGGTGAGCTCGAGGTGACTGCTGGGGCTGCTCGCAGCGATACGATCCGGGGCCGGGGGGGCGGTGTTCGTGGCGGCCTTGAGCGCAATGGTCTGCGTGATGCGTCGCTTTTCTTCTTCATTGGGAAGCAGGTCCGCCATCGCGGCGCAGAGCGCCTCGACGTCATGGGCGTGCCGGGCGCGTCGGCGAACGACTTTCGAGGCGATCGGGCCCATCACGGGTGTCAGGACGTCAATGACGCCGTCGATGAATTCCGGATCCCATTCGTAGACGGTCTCGCCGGGTTTCCGCATCACCGACGATTGGCGCCTCGACGTCTCTTCGGCAGCGATCAGGGCCTGAGCCTGGATCAAATCCTCCAGCAGAGACGCCACGTCCTCATACCGGGCCGCGCGATTGCGCTGCAGGGCCTTGCCGAGTACCGAATGCAGCATCCCGGAGACGCCGTCGGACCGCCGCGTGTCGGCGTCCAGGAGGGCTTCAAAGGTCTCGGGCCCCGATTCGCCGTCGAAGGCGGTCTTTCCGGTCAGCATTTCGTGGATGGTGACGCCCAGTGCCCAGATGTCCGTGCGCCCATCGACATCTTGTCCGTGCAACTGTTCGGGTGCCATGTAGGCAAGGGTGCCGATCCCCATGCCGGTGCCGGTGAGCGCTGCGTCCGCGACCTTCGCAATGCCGAAGTCGAGTATCTTTACGACACCCTGCCCGGTGAGCATGACATTGCCCGGTTTGATGTCCCGGTGAACGATCTCCCTGGCGTGCGCCGCGGCAAGCCCGTCCGCGACCTGTATGGCGATCGGCAGCGCATCCGCGATGGCGACGCGTCCCCGCTTCAGGCGCGCCTCGAGCGTTTCGCCCTCGTAATGGGGCATGGTGATGTACAGGTGGCCTTCCGGCGTTTCGTCCACATCGTGTATGACGCAGATGTTCGGATGATCGAGCTTCGAGGCCGAGCGCGCTTCGGTCATGAAGCGCTCGCGGGAGCGCTCGTCGTCGTGCCGGGACACGGGCAGGAATTTCAGGGCCACGTTGCGCTGGAGCCGGGTATCGAGTGCCTGGTACACGATGCCCATACCGCCCACGCCGATCTGCTCGATGAGTCGATAATGGCCGATCTGTTCGCCAGCCTGGTAGGGAGCCGACAGGCCCGTCTTGCGTACTGCCGGCCAGCGACTCGAATTCCAGTAATTCCAGTCGGAGTCGGCGCTGTCGTTGGCTTCCAACAGGCCCAGAACGCTGCTGCGCAGGCCGTCGTCTTTGCCGCACGCCAGATCAAGATAGGCTGACCGCTCCCGCGGGGCGAGGTCGACGACCTCGTCGAAGATGGCCTGCAGTCGTTGCCAATATGTGTGGTCCATGAGGCGCGGCCGCTGCTACCGGTTTCCGGTACGCCCAGTCCCCCATGCGCATGCCGCGACCGCATTTGCCTACGCATCAGACGCGAAATGCGTCGTCGACCGCCGCGCGGTGTGCCTCGCCGCACGGTCGTGTCGTTGCCGGGCCCCCGACCGTCGATGCCTCTTCCTTGCAGACATGGGCCGTGGGACCGGCGCGGTGCGGACCCGCCGGTGCTTCTGCGTCAGCGACTGGGCCGACATCACCGTTGGCCTCGATGAGCGTCTACGTCGCGCTGTCGTGCCTGTGACGGGCCGTTCAGCGGTGCCAAGGCAATCCCGATAAGCATAGCGGGCAAGGGCGGGGGCCGCCACGAGGCGGCGCGAGCGGAAAATGGGCGGAAGGGCGTCTGTGCGGCGGCTGGGTGCTGGGTGTGAAGTCAAAAGAACGCGGGGAGCCAGGCTCCCCGCGGACGTTCGGTACGGCGTCGCGTTGAGTGTTGCCTAAGGCCCGCAGATGGCTGTCGCCATGGTCTTGTAGTTCTCAATCTTGAGGTTGATCCCATCGACGATCGTGAGCATCAGCTGGAAAGGAATGGGTTGCGGGTTCTTGCTCACGGTAGCGCCACCGCCCGCCACGACATCCGCGTCCACCACGAGATCGGAAGGCAGCAGGTCCTTGATGCTCTTGATCGTGAAGCTGAGCGACCGAAGCTGCGTCTGGAGGGCCGCGACCGTAATGACGGTGCCCTTGTCGTTGACCAGCCCGCAGACCTGCGACGCGTAATAGTTGGGGTGCTGATAGAGCTTGCGCATCCTCGGCAGCGCCGACAGCGTACCCATCCGCTGGCCGATTGCCGTGGCCCGCGTGTGGAGCTCGTTCAGCGCCGATCCGACGGCCTTGTGCATGACGAAGAGGAACGAGGTCGGCATCTTGTCGATCAGCGAATCGACTTTCTGCAGTCGCTGCAGGGCCGAGCCGTTCCGGCCAAGGCTCTGGCCGATGGTCGTGAAATCCGTGACCAGGGTCTTCATGTCGGACCGGAAGGTGTACACCCCGTTAGCGGCAAACTCCTGATAACCGGACTGCATGTCCTGGACGAAAGTCAGGGTCTCCTTCACCGTGTCCATCATCCGGCTGTTGCGGATCTTGTCCGCGAGCGGCCGATGCTCCTCGATCGTCGAATAGATCTCGTTGACCTTGTCCGTGATGTCTTGGATCCGGTCCCGGGCGTTGCCCGGCGCGGCAGCCACCTTGGTCGTCGTCGCGTGGGCCCTGGCGTGGGCCGCCTGCTTGACCTGGTCCAGCCATCCGGCCTGGCTTTGGGCAGGCAGAGCGAGCGCGGCGGCCAGAGTCACGCACACGACGGTGTAGCGGATGGGCTTGGCGCTGGAACGGAAGTCTTTGGTCGGGTTCATGGCGGCGTCTCCTCTGAGTGGTGACGGGGCTTTTTCTTTGCCCTTCACTCACCAGGGCGACGAAAGTCGGAAAATCCCCTCACGGCGCTCCGGGAAGATCTGGAGAGACCACGACCGAATTGGGACAGTCCCTGAGTTCGGCTGTGTACTGTCCCTCGACGAGTACGCCAAAAGGAGCCACAGACGGGACGAGGCGATGGAACGCGCTTATCGGTCAGGGGTGTGCTCGATGCGCGAGATCGCCGATCACTTGGGGTGCATTGCATGACGGTGAGCCGTGCCGTGCGCCGGTTCGGGGGGGTGTTGATTTGTTGGACCCGACCCGGAGGCCTTCCCAGTTCCCTGGCCCTTGGGCCGGGATGGCCTCCGGTTGGGTCGTGGGAACTGGTATCGTGTCCTACGGGACCGGAACGTGTGGTCCATGCCCGAATTCGTATTTTGTTACACGTCCGGTCAGGTGACCGGAACCGGAAACGCGCCCTGGTGTCTATTATGGGCAAGCAATCAGGAGGAAACTTGGCCAAACCCAACTTCGGATTCGAGAAACGCCAGCGCGAGCTGGAGAAGAAACGGAAGAAAGAGGAAAAGCTCCAGCGCAAGCTGGACAGGAAGAATCCCCCGAGCGACGGCGAGCCCGCCGCGACCGGGGAAAGCGATCAGTAACTGGCCGCCCGCCGTCTTGCGCCCTGCAATGCGGCGGCGCGCTGCCCATCGCCCGCGCGCCACCGATCAACCACCCAGGTCTCCATGAAGATCCCCAAACGTATTGCGCCCCTTGTCGAGGACGGGCTCGTTGATGATGTCGTCCGCCAGCTTAGAAGCGGCAAGGAGGCGTCCGTCTTCGTCGTTCGCTGTGACGGCGAGATCCGCTGCGCCAAGGTCTACAAGGAAGCCCATCGGCGCAGCTTCCACAAGCAGGCCGAGTACCAGGAAGGGCGCAAGGTACGCAGCGGACGCCGCGCCCGCGCCATGGCCAAGCACACGCGCTACGGGCGCCGCGAACAGGAAGCCGTGTGGCAGTCGACGGAGGTGAACGCGCTGCGCCTGCTGGAGGCGGCCGGCGTGCGTGTCCCGCGCGTCCACCAGTTCATCGACGGCGTGCTGATCATGGAGTTGCTCACCGATGCCCACGGCAGCGCCGCCCCGCGTCTGGGCGACGTGGTGCTCACGAGGGAGCAGGCGCGGGACTGCCATCGGTTCCTCATCGACCAGATCGTGCGTATGCTGTGCGCAGGGCTGATTCACGGCGACCTGTCCGAATACAACGTGCTGGTCGACGACAACGGCCCGGTGATCATCGACCTGCCCCAGGCGGTCGACGCTTCCGGCAACAACAATGCCTGCCGGCTGCTGGTTCGCGACGTGGACAACATCACCGCGTATCTGGGCGGCTTCGCTCCGGAGCTGCTGGAGACGGACTACGCCGCCGAAATCTGGGCGCTATTCCAAAGCGGTCACCTGGTACCGAACACGGTTCTCACCGGCCGGTTCCAGCACGACGAGCAGCCCGCGGACGTGGACGACGTACTACGCGAGATCGCCGCAGCACGTGAGGAGGCGGAGGCGGCTGAGCATCGCGGTCAGGTTTGAGGTCGGCGAGTTCGGCGCGGGGCTGACGTTTCACCGACTGCGCCAGGAAGGCAAGCTCCATCGGATTCTGACATCTGATCCTCCGGCGCCTCAGTGGCTTCCTTCAGCGTCGCTCCACGGGCACCAGCACCTCGTTTCGGCGAAGCATCGGAAGCGTCCAAGGTGGGTTGTAGCCGGCAACCACGTAGGGACCGTTTGCGCGCCACTCGCTGTCCGTCAACCAGCGGGTGAGCCGTTCGCGGTGGGTGCGTGCGTTGCTCGTTGAAAGCGAGCCCGAGAAGCGAATGGCGGCCACCGTCCAAGTCTCGAGTTGTTTCAGGTGCACCGATGGATCCGTGGGGCGGGGCGCGGTGTCCAGGGTATACGAAGCGGGCAACACGAACGCCATGCTGGGCTCACCGCCTGCGTCGATGAGCACGGGAGCGGTCATGTCGATCGACTCTCCCGCACCGGGCTCCGCCATCAAGACCGGCGCGGTCATGTCGATCTCCCGGTTCGCCCGGTTCTCGCCGGCGATATAGTTGAACAGCCGCCGGAACGCCGCATTGCGGTCGCCTGCCATGCCGTCCGGCAGTGGGGTGGTTGCCAGCACCAGCCGCTCGTAGCGCCTGATTTCGATGTCGTTCTCGGATTGAACGACCTGGTAGGCTGCGATCTCCACGCCGGAGCCGCCGAATACCGAGCATGCCGTGAGGGGTAAAGCGGACAGGAGCGTGATCACGGCGCGCACCATGGCCGCATGGCCCCTCCAGACGCTAAGAGAATACCCGCCGCTCAATGTGCGCCCACTGCTCCCGGCCATCGGGCGGGTGCCTACTCTACTACTCATGGGGGCTGCGTGCCACGATCGCAACGTGCTGGACACACGGCCTCGGTGTCGGGTTCGGGGGCCGTCCCGCGGAGGCCGTCACGGGATGAGCTCGTGTTCTTCATCCCCCCTGGGACAGAAAACAAAGACACCTGACGGAGGCAGTTCTCACAATCCAACGAACCCCGACGCCGGCGCTCGCCGAGGTATCGGAGTGCGCAAGATGACCCGGATCCGTGCTGCGGGACAACCTGGGGCCTTTCCCCGACTATTCCTCACTCGGCGCGGACCTCCCGCGCCACATCGGCGTCGAAGTCCGCCCCGGCCGTTTCCATGAGCTTGGAGTAGTAGCGGTCGAAGGTCTCCCGTATTGCCTCCAGCGGCATGTCCGCGAATTCCCCGCGCATGTTCAGGTATTCCATGTGGCGGCGGCCGTCCAGATCGTAGGGGTGGTAGATCGAATCCGCTCGGCCATCGAACTCCAGCGGATGCAGCCGGAACTTTTCGCACAGCTCCACGTTGAAGGCCGGGGTCGCCTTGACCCACTGGCCGTCGATGAATATCGAGGTATAGCCGTGCCAGTAGAACACGTCGGTTTGCATCGTCCGTCGCATCCGTTCCGTGGACAAGTGGTTGCGGACGTCCGCGAAGCCCAGAGCGGCGGAAATGTTCTGGGCGCGGCAGCAGGCGGCCAGGAGCGCCGCCTTGGTTACGCACCAGCCGCGCCCACTGCTCAGAGCCGTGCTGGCGCGCATTCCGGCGACGGACAGGTCGATCCCGTACGGGTCGTACCGGATGCCGTCGCGCACCGCATAGAACAGGGCGACGGCCCGTTCTCGCGGCGATACTCCGTCGCCCGCATTCTCCGCGGCAAAGCGCTGAACCTCCGGGTGATCCGAGTCCACCGTGAGGGTGGGTTGCAGATATGGCTCGTGATTCTCGGGCATGCAGTCTCCTGAGCGGATTGGCGGCGTTTCGCGGTCCCGGCCGGCCTCTGTGCCGGTCGCCTCCGGGGCGGGCCTGACTGGACCACAGTAAACGCAGGCCCGGAGTCGGGTCCAATACGCCGCACTTTCGACGGGAGTGCCGGGGGGAATGGCGAGCGCTCTCCGGGGTTCGTGCCGTTTAGCTAACGATCTTCCAGCTCCCGTCAGGCTGGCGGCAGGCGGTGCCATAGACCTTTTCCAGTTTCCCGCCGATCCGGGCGTCCACCGTGAACTCGCGGCAGGGTCCGGTGGAAGAGTCATAGGTGCGCGTGGGTGTCACCTCGTAGGCGTTGCCGGTATCCGGGTTGCGCCATGTGGTGGGCACGCCCGTGCGCACGGTTTCCAGCGCCATGGCGGTCTTCAGGCGATCCGTGTCGTCCATGGAGCGTCCCACGGACCCGCCGATGGCCGCACCCGCCAGGGTGCCCGCGATGATTGCGGCCGTCCTGCCGGGGCCGCGGCCGACCTGGGAGCCCAGAATCCCGCCCAGCACGCCGCCGATGACCATGCCGCTCTGCTCCTGGGGGCCCTGGGTTGCGCAACCGCTGGACAGGACGAGCGCCGCCGCCAGGAACAATGTCTTGAACAGCCTTGCAATGCTCATGGTTGGATCCCTCCCGGCTCACGGCTGGACGCAACGACTGCGCTCCAGTCACGGAGCACCGGATTCCGGGGTACCCCGGCTTGGTACCAGTTTCCACAGTCTTGGACTCCAGGGGATGACATTGGGCAATTCAGGCGCGAATTTTCGGCGAGAGTGGAGGAGGCGCCGACGCGTGGCCCATGCGTCGGCGCCGGGGCGTATCATGAAGTCAGGAATCGACGGTCGTTGGCCGCATGCCGCTCGCCTCCGCCGGGGAAAAGGGAATACCGGCTGGATAGCCCTCGGCAAAGTCGCAAAACGGTCGCCGATTGATGCCCGTTGCAGCGATTCGGGGTCGGTAGCCGTGCCGGTTGCGGCGAGGCGGGCGACCTCCGGGCGAAAGAGGCCGCGGCTGCTGCAGCCGCCCGCGGCGTCAATGGCGAGGAGGAAACATGAAAATCGTTTTTTGCCTGCGACGGCTGCCCGAGCTATCGCCGGAAGAGTTCCGGCGCTATTGGCTGGAAGTGCACGGGCCGCTCGTACGTGCCCATCAGGAAGCGCTGCGGATCGTCCGCTACGTGCAGGTCCACACGGATGACGGCCCCTTCCTCCGCAAGCTCAGCACGTTTCGCGGATCGCCCGAGCCTTTCGATGGCGTGGCCGAAATCTGGTACGAAAGCCGGGAAGCGCTGGAGACGCTGGGAGACGATCCCGCTGCGCGAGCCGCAAGCCGCGTGTTGCTGGAAGATGAGCGGCGCTTCATCGATTTGTCGCGGTCACCCATCTGGGCCGGTACCGAGCACACGATCATCGCGGGATAGGCAGCGTGCGCTGCCAAATCCCCGAGACGCGCAGGAATGAAGGGGGGCAAAGCTTGCGATCGAGCCTGTCGGCAGCGGCGAAACGCAAGGGTCGTGGCCATGCAACAAGGGCTCGGCTGACACGGACCGCGGCCGCTGCGGCAGCCTCGGCCCATCGTTGATAAACTGTTCATCGCCCGGTTCCTCATCATTAACCATAACAGCGGCGTGTGCGCAGACAGGCACGCGGCGAACGTCCGATGAACGAACACGAGACCGACAGCCTCGAGTTCCAGCTAGCGCGGTATGAGCGCGCCAGGCGTCGTGCCTACATCGCGGTCACCCTCCTGGTGAGCGCCGTCCTGTTTTGTGCGTGGCTGTTTCGCGCACCGTCGGACATCCACAGGGCGGCCAGTACCCCGTTCTTCATCCTGGTGCTGGTGAGCCTGGCGGTCATATTGTGGCGGGAACGGATGCCGCTCATTCGCGTGGAAACGCTGTTGCTGGTGACGGTGTGCGCCATGCCGCTGTCCCGGCAGATCTGGCTGTACTGCCTGGCCGGGCCGGCGGGAGAGCAGTGGCTCCGATTGCTGGGCAACACCTACTGGGCCACCTCCGGCGTGCTCGTGATGGTATTCACCATCGGAGACCGACGCCGCGGCCTGACAGCCGGTGCGGGCATCGTGCTGATGTCCGTGGTTATCGCGGTGATCGGTGTCGGTACGGGACTCGCCCGAGGCGACATGCCGGCCAGCGCGGTCACGTATGTCGTCGGCTCGCTGCTCTTTCTGACGCTGTTTCTGGCCCTGATGAGCGTGGCGACGATCAGGAGGGACCAGTGGCATACCGCGATCAGTCGCGCCGCCGTGTATTCGCGCTGGGCCCTGACGGACAAGCTCACGGGGCTGGCGAATCGTCGCGCCGGCATGGACATTCTGGCGCGAGAGTGTGCGGCCGCGAAACGGCGGGACTGCTCTCTGTCGGTGATCATGGGCGATCTGGACGGTTTCAAACGGGTCAATGACACGGCGGGGCATGCGGTGGGAGACGCCGTCCTTGCCGGCGCGGCGGGGATACTCCAGGCGACGGTGCGGGGATCCGACGCGGTGACTCGCTGGGGAGGCGAGGAGTTCCTGATCATCGTCACCGACTCGGATCTGGAGGGGGCCCGACGACTTGCCGAGCGATGTCGGCGTGCGATCGAGGCGGAGCCAATAGCCGGCGTGCGGATGACCATGACGTTCGGGCTGGCGCAGTACGAGCGCGGCGATTCCCAGGATTCGCTCCTGGCCCGCGCGGACGCGAACCTGTACGCGGGCAAGCAAGCCAGCCGAAACCGGGTGGAGGCACTGGCGGACCCGCCGGTGAGCACGCGGTCACGCCCGGAGACGGAATGACCGCCGAAACCGCGCTCGGGGCAGACTCTCCCGTCCGGTCCTGTCCATGACCCTCGGTGACGGCGCAGGCTGCTTTAGCCGACGCTGCCGGCCGGGTCTCCGGCCGCCGCGAATATCCTCGAACCGGACCCGATTACGTGCGGCCGTATTCCGCCTGGGCCATCCGGCCCAGGTTGGCGCGCGCCTGCTCGCCGAGGTTTTCGGTGAGCTCGTTGAACGTGCCCAGGGTGCCGAGGAAGGCGGAGGCCTCGTAGGGGATGAATACCCGCTCGCCGTTCTTTGCCATGTCGGGCAGGGTTTTCAGATACTGCAGGCCCAGCAGATAGCCGATGACCATCTGCTCCTGGCCTTCGCCGGCCGCCTTCACGACCTTCCTGATGGCCTCTTCCTCGCCCTCGGCACGCAGCACGGCGGCCTGCTTGTCGCCTTCGGCGCGTTCGATGGCGGCCTGACGTTCGCCCTGGGCCTGGGCGATGGCGGCCTCTTTCTTGCCGTTGGCCTCCGTGACGGTCGCCCGGCGCCGGCGCTCGGCGGCCATCTGCAGGCGCATGGCCTCTTCGACGTCGTTGGGCATCTGGACGTCCTGGATCTCCACGCGGTTCACCTTCACGCCCCATTTGTCGCCCACTTCGTCCATGGTCCGCTGCAGGGCGTTGTTCACCTCCTCCCGCGACTCGAACAGCTTGTCCAGCTCCATCTTGCCGATCTCCGAGCGCAGGGACGTCTTGGCGAGGACCTCCACGGCCTGGGTGAAGTTCTCGACCTCGTAGACCGCGGCTCTGGGATCGGTGATCTGGAAGAACAGGGCGCCGTTGACCACCACCGTGACGTTGTCCTTGGTCACCACGTTCTGGCCCGGGAAATCGAGCACGGTCTCGCGGCGGTCGATCTTGGTTTCGTCGACCACGTACGGCACGTTCTCGCCCTGATACTCCCGATACCGGCGAATGGTGATCGATCGGGGCTTGTCGATGAACGGCACCACCCAGTTGATGCCCGCGCCGAGCACGCGCTGGTATGAGCCCAGGCGCTCGATGACGACGGCTTCGGACTGTTGCACGAGCATGATGCCCTTGAAGAGGAAGAAGATGACGACGACCGCGATCACGACCGCGATGACCAGGCCCGGAGAGACGAATTCCATGGTGTAAGCTCCTGTTTTTGCGAACGTGAATTCTTATTCGTTGTTTGAGCCGGCTTCGCGCACGATGGCGGTGATGCCCTCGATGCGTTCGACGACGACTTCGGTGTCGGCGTCCGGGGTCCGGCCGTCCGCATAGCGCGCCGGGAAGAAATCGCTCTTCAGCTTCACGCCCGCCCTGCCGGCCTGGATCGAGACCCTGGCCCGCGTGCCCCGTTCGGCACCCTCGCTGACCATCGCATAGGACTTCCCGGAGTCGAAAGCTTTGCGGAGACCGAACACGGAAACGGGCACGAAGACGGCGGCCGCGGCTCCCGTGATCAGTAGCTGTCCCGTGAAGCTCACATCAGTCCACGCCGCAACGCCCGCGCCCACGAAACAGGACACCCCCAGGGCCAGGGCCGCGAACTGCATTCCGAGCAGCTCGGCCAGGATCAGCAAAAGGCCGAGCACGACCCAGCCGTGCCAGATCTCGAATTCCACCGTCCACTCCCGCGTGGCTTCGTATTCAGCGTTTCCTTTAAAGCCATTGAGTCTATCATTTCGGCGTGTCGCGGCAGTGGTTTGGCCGCGTCCGTCGTCTTGCGCTGAGACGCCGGTTTCCGTTCGCGGCTCCTCGGCGTGCTTTCCGGTGGACCCTCGCCTCCGGCGCGTAGCGGGTGCTCTGTGGATCTGCTAGCTTTCGCTAAGGGCCTAACGGTGCCCGTGTCCCCAGGGAGCCCACCATGGCAATGCCGAAGGGAATTCGGTTGTGTGCGTGCGCCGGTCTGGCGCTGTTGGCCGGTTGTGCCTCGGCGCCACTCCCAAAACCCTCGGAGGCGCTGTCGCGGGCCGATTACGCCATCGCTCAGGCCCGGCGAGCGGTGGGCGACGGCGTGCAGTCCGTGCCGCTGTATGAGGCGGAGCAGAATATGGAGACGGCCCGCGGCTTGGTTTCCACGGAGGACCGCACGGAAGAGGATGTCGAGCGGGCGGAGCGTCTGGCGGAACGCGCGGTGCTGGGCGCCGAGCTGGCGGAGGCACGTGTCGAGCGCCGCAACGCGGAGGCGCGGGTTGCCGGGCTGGAAGAAGCGCTCGCCGAGCTGCGCAAGCAGATCGAGCAGACCAGGGGCGCGGGGCAATGAAGCCTTTGGCGGCCAGCGTGCTTGCGGCTTTGCTGGCCTGGGGCTGTGCCGGGCAGCCGTCGGTCACGACGCAACAGAGCAACCGGGTCGACGTGGCGGCCGACGAGGTGGCACGCTCGGATACGCAGCTGGTCCGCCGTTACGCGCCGGTCGATCTGCGACGGGCGCGGGACCGTCTGGCGCAGGCGCAGGAGGCGGTGGCGGCGGGCGAGGGCCCGCTCGCCGAGCATCTCGCCTATCTCGCCCAGGGACACGCCGAGATCGCCCGGGTCCATGCCGACACTGCGGCGGCGAATGCGCGGGCGGAGGAGCTGGCCAGGACGCGGGAGAAGCTGAAGAGCGAAGCCCGCGACGCGATGTTGAGCCAGCAGCAGCGGCAGATACAGCAACTTCGCGAGCAGCTTGAGGAGCTCAACCCGCGGCGCACGGAGCGCGGCATCACGCTGACACTGAGCAACGTGCTGTTCCGGTTCGATAGTACGGACCTTGCGGAGGCCGCTCAGCAACCGCTGGATCGACTGGCGGCCTTCCTGCGTCAGTACCCCGACCAGCGGGTGAGCATCGAAGGCCACACGGACAGTGTGGGCCCGGACGCCTACAACCGTGAGCTGTCGCGGCGGCGCGCCCAGAGCGTGGCCGACGCGATGGTGGCGCGCGGCATCGGCAGCACGCGGATGACGACCATCGGCTTCGGCGAAACGCAGCCGGTCGCGAGCAATGAAACCCAGGCCGGCCGACGGCAGAACCGCCGCGTGGAGTTCGTCATTTGGTCCGAGTGAGGATTTGCCGGGGGGCACCGGGGGAATTGGGCGGGCAACGGACCTGCGGGGCCAGCAGGGCCGATCTTACACTCGAGCGCTGCCGCTGACCGTGATGCCGGGGCCTGTCGCCTCTATCCTTTCAGTGAACACACCCAGATATGATGCCGCGATCCCTTGCGCGCGCGATGGGCGCGCACTGGGACCTCTTCGACATTGAATCCAGCATTGTGCAGTCGGGCCGTGAACAGGCGGTCCGGCGCCGCGGACCAGACCGTCAGCACGCCGTGCGGGCGCAGAGCGAGGCGGGTTACCTCAAGCCCGGCGACAGTGTACAGCCAGTCGTTCTCCCGCCGCACCAATGCCTCGGGGCCGTTGTCGACGTCCATCAGTATCGCGTCGAATCCGGCCCTTTCCGTGCGCAACAGCTCCCCTACGTCACCCACGTGCACGGTGGTCCGCTGGTCCGCAAGCGGGTGGCCGGCGGCTTCACCCGTAATGTCCCGGTTCCAGTCCACGACCTCGGGGACCAACTCGGCCACCACCACCTCGGCCTGCGGCCCCAGCGCTTGGAGTGCGGCTGCCAGGGTGAAACCCATGCCCAAACCGCCGACCAGCACCCGTGGCTGTTCACGGTCGGCGATGCGCTCGCAGGCCAGTTCCGCAAGGGCCCTTTCCGAGCCATGCGCGCGCGTGTTCATAAGCTCGCCGCGGCCGGGCATCTTGATGGAAAACAGCGCGCCGGCCTGGTAAAGGCGCAATTCTTTTTGCGTGTCCGGAATCCGTGCGGTTGCGAGCAGGATGTCGGAGGGCATGGCGGTCCCGATTGAATGGTGTGCGGTGGCTCAGCAGGATGGGGGCACAGTGATGGGGGGTACAAGCAGCATCTGACAGATCCCCCGGGGCCACTGCACGATTCGGGAGAACCGACCCTCCTCGACTACAATCACGTCTTGCGCGCAGACTGGGGCGCTCCTACTGTCCCGGCTTTGCTTATGCCTGGATCGGACACGGCCGCCATGCGGCCGTGTCCGACTGCGTCCGGCCCGCGATCAGGCCAGGTCGAAGCGGTCCGCGTCCATGACCTTGCTCCACGCGGCAGCGAAGTCGTGCACGAACTTCTCCCGTGCATCGTCCTGGGCGTACACCTCCGAAATGGCACGCAGCTGGGAGTTGGAGCCGAATATCAGATCCACCCGGGTGGCGGTCCACTTCACCTCGCCCGTCTCGCGATCGCGGAGCTCGAACGCCTCCGCCTCGTCGGTGGTCGGCTTCCACTCCAGGCCCATGTCGAGCAGGTTGACGAAGAAGTCGTTGCTGAGCGTCTCCGGCCGTTGCGTGAACACGCCGTGCCCGGAGCCACCGACGTTGGTGTTCAGCATGCGCATGCCGCCGATGAGCACGGTCATCTCCGGCGCGGTCAGCGTCAGCAGCTGGGCCCGATCCAGGAGCATCTCCTCCGCCGCGACAGTGAACCGCGTCTTGAGGTAGTTGCGGAACCCGTCCGCGACCGGCTCCAGCACCTCGAAGCTCTCCGTGTCGGTCCATTCCTCCGAGGCATCCGTGCGTCCCGGATGGAAGGGGATCTCGATGTCGTGACCCGCTCTCTTGGCCGCCTGCTCCACGCCGGCATTGCCGCCGAGGACGATCAGGTCCGCGAGCGAGACGCGCTTGTTGCCGGACTGGGCGTCGTTGAACGCCTTACGGATGCCGTCGAGGGTGTCGAGCACCTTGGCCAGCTGCCGGGGCTCGTTGACCTCCCAGTCCTTCTGGGGCGCCAGGCGGACGCGGGCACCATTGGCGCCGCCGCGCATGTCGGAGCCGCGGAAGGTGGATGCCGAGGCCCAGGCCGTCGAGACCAGCTCGCCGATGGAAAGCCCGGAGCCGAGGATCTTCGCCTTGAGATCCTTGACGTCGCGGGCGTCGATCAGCTCGTGATCCACGGCCGGGACCGGATCCTGCCAGATCAGGTCCTCCTGCGGGACGTCCGGACCGAGGTAGCGCGACTTGGGGCCCATGTCGCGGTGGATCAGCTTGAACCAGGCCCGCGCGAAAGCGTCCGCCAGCTCCTCCGGGTGCTCGTGGAAGCGCCGGGAGATCTTCTCGTAGGCCGGGTCGACGCGTAGCGACAGGTCCGTGGTGAGCATGGTGGGCTTGCGCTTTCGGGAGGGGTCGTGGGCGTACGGGATGGTGGCCTCGGCGTCCTTGGCGACCCACTGCCAGGCGCCCGCCGGGCTCTTCTCCAGCTCCCATTCGTAGCCGAACAGGTTCTCGAAGAACCTGTTGCTCCACTGGGTGGGTGTGCTGGTCCAGGTCACCTCCGGGCCGCCGCCCATGGTGTCGTCGGCCATGCCGGACCCGTAGCCGCTCTTCCAGCCCAGGCCCTGCATCTCGATGCCGGCGGCCTCCGGCTCGGGGCCGACCAACTCGGGGTCGCCGGCGCCATGGGTCTTGCCGAAGGTGTGCCCGCCGGCGATCAGCGCCACGGTCTCTTCGTCGTTCATCGCCATGCGGGCGAACGTCTCGCGAATGTCCTGGGCGGCCTTCAACGGGTCCGGCTCGCCTTCCGGGCCTTCCGGGTTGACGTAGATCAGCCCCATGTGGGTCGCGGCAAGCGGATCCTCGAGATGCTCGCGCTTGCTCGAAAAGCGCTTGTCCGAGCCCAGCCAATCACTCTCCGCACCCCAGTAAACGTCGTTCTCCGGCTCCCAGATATCCTCGCGGCCGAAACCGAAGCCGAACGTCTTGAAGCCCATGTCCTCCAGGGCGCAGTTGCCGGCCAGGATGATGAGATCGGCCCAGGAGACCTTGTTGCCATACTGCTGCTTGATCGGCCAAAGCAGACGGCGCGCCTTGTCCAGGTTGACGTTGTCGGGCCAGCTGTTGGTGGGCGCGAAACGCTGGGAGCCGGTGCCGCCGCCGCCGCGGCCGTCGCCCATGCGGTAGGTGCCCGCGGCATGCCAGGACATGCGGATGAACAGCGGTCCGTAGTGGCCGAAATCCGCGGGCCACCAGGGCTTTGAGTCGCGCATCAGCGCGTAGAGGTCCTGCTTGAGGGCGTTGACGTCGAGTTTCCTGAACGCCTCCCGGTAGTTGAAGGCTTCGTCCAGGGGGTTGGACTTGGCGGAGTGCTGGTGGAGGATGGACAGGTTGAGCTGGTTGGGCCACCAGTAGTCGTTGCCCGGCCCGCCTCCGTGCAGCTCCGTACGGGAACCGTGCATCACCGGGCACTTTCCCGCGCCCGGGACATCCTTTGCATTCGCGGCCATATCTCTCTCTCCGTGTGTGCTGCGTTGTCATGGGGCCGACTGCCAATTCGTCCGGCTCCACCTGTTGAAGCTAGCCCCGGTCAATCCATTCATCAAATTGAATATTTCTCTGATTACGATAGCGTTAGACTATTGCATGCTGTCCACTGCATCCGCTGCCGGCGTGGAACGGGATCAGGCCCGGCAGCGCTTGCGGCCCGCTCGGAAGGAGGGGCGGCCCGCGGGCCGCCCCTGACGCTCACTGCCGGCTGTCGGCAGCGCTGATGCCGGGCGCCACCGGCAAACTGACGAACGACGGATGTCCGCCGTTGTGCAGGATCGTCTGGTAGGCGACCCGCACCTGGCTGGTGTCGTTGTTGTTCAAGCCGGTATTCAGGTTTCGCGCGAAGTGCGGGAAATTCGACGACGAGATTTCCACCCGCACCTGGTGTCCTGGCCGGAAGATTGTCGCGGTGTTGCCCAGCTCCAGCGTGTAGCGGTACGGCTTGTTGTGAGGCCTGATGAGCTGCGGCGGTTTCGCGGAACCGTGCCGGTAGCGGGCACGCACGATGCGGTCCAGGACGTTGTGGGTCAGCCCGTCGGGATGGACGTCGACCAGCTTCACCGTGAAATCCGTGTCACGGGCGGAGCTCGCGGCCCAGAACTCCGCCCTGACCCGGCCGATGACCGCCATATCGTGATCCAGCGGGTCGCTGGTGTAGACCAGCACGTCGTCGCGCATTTCCACGGTGTTCTGGTCGCGAGCCCCGGCCGGCAGCAGCGCGCCGTTGCAGCACATGTTGCCGCCAGTGGTCGGTACCGGATCGTTGGGATCGTAGACGAAATGGTCCATCGGTGCCGAACTGCTGCGGCCGTCACGGCCGGGGCGGTTCCAGCCGGCGTTGCCCCAGCCGCGATCGAAACCCGCGTGGCGGCCGCGGTCGCTCTTGACCTCGAAGTAACCGCCGTGGCCGTGACGCATCGCGCCGGCAGCGAACAACTCGCCGTCGCCGAAGCGCGAGTTGGCATGGCCGCCGCTGGCCAGGTAGTAGCGGACCGTCCGCGTGCCCGGCAACGGGTAGCTGCTTCCCGTGACCCAGAATCCGCTGCCTTCGTTCCCGCTGTTCGGGGGAACCAGGACGTAGAGATGAACCCGCGGGTCGTTTTCGTAGCCGTTGTCGACGCCCTTCAGGTAGTGCTCGAAGAAGCGCATCTTGATGGACGGGTCCGGCGTGTCGTCGCCGAAGCTCGGAGTGCCGCTGTTGCCGGAGTGGCCGTAGGCGCCCATGATCAGGCGGGTTCCCCGGCGTGCCTCGGCGCTCCCGCCGCGTGTGCGCATCCCGTCGTAGTTCTCCACGGTGCCCACCTGGAACGGGTCGTACCAGTCACCGCTGACCAGCGCCGGCACTTCCACGTCGTGGTAGCGGCGGGACGTGTCTACGCGTGCCCAGTAGTCGTCGTAGCTGGGATGGTCGAGCCACTCGTAGTAGACGGGCGCGTATTGCTGGAACTGGGTGAAGCCGGTCAGGGGCAGCTGCCAGACCCAGGTGGACAGCATCCGCTCGTTGACCAGGGTGTTCCAGTCGGCGACGTCCTGGGCGATTTGAGCCGGGGGCACGCCGCGGCTGCTCTCGTCGCGGATGATCTGGTCGGGGACGATGGTCCCGGCCGGCCAGCTCTGCATCAGCCACAGGTTGGGAACGCCGTTCACGTAGACGTTGTTGTCGTGATAGTCGGAGCCCATGATGTTCGGGGCGATGGCGGCGAGGTGCGGGGGGCGAAGCGCGGCCGCCTGCCATTGCACGATGGCCAGGTACGACGAGCCGTCCATGCCCACCTTACCCGTCGACCACGGCTGCCGGGCGGCCCATTCGATGGCGTCATAGCCGTCGGTGGCCTCCTGCTCCACCGGGTTGTAGACGCCCTCCGAGGTGTAGGTGCCGCGGACTTCCTGGTGGACTCCCGCATATCCCTGTTCCGCGTACACGGCCATGGATACGCCGAACCCCTTGAAGCAGTCGTCGCCGGACAGCCTCCCGTACGGGTTGCGCTGCAGTACCACGGGATAGGGCCCGTCTCCGTCGGGCAGGTAGACGTACGTGGTCAAGTGAATCCCGTCCCGCATGGGCACTTGAACCACTTCGCAGGTAACGCCCGGGAAATCGGACGAGGTGACCTTGGCCGCCGTGGCGGCGCCGGCAACCAGGGTGAGCGCCAGCAGGCACAGCGTCGCGGCAACTGTGCGAACGTGCCCGGCGCGGGCAGTTCCCATCGATCGGCGGATAACCCGTTGTGCGATGTCCATGGATTGTTCTCCTTAGCCAGTGCGGACTGCCGGTGAACCGGCCTGGCGGCCACCTCTGGGCAGAGCAGGTCTGCCGTGGTCGGGGCGGTCTCCGGCACCCTTCAGCCGGAACATTCCGTGCGGGGGAACGGCGGCCCACTCCAAAGCCTTCCCTCGCTTTCGACCCTTCGCGGAGTGTTGCCGGTCTTTAAAAGCTAGCCGCGCCGGAACGTTGGTCAAGTCATCGTTTGGCCGACGGGGTCGATGGCGGCACCACGCCTGCGTCCGGCGTGTCCGTTCCGGCTCGGCGGGTACGTAGAAACCGAAATACGCATACGTAGTTGCGCTGATATCGACGGTTGGCCGGGGGGCGGATATTGGAACGCGTCGGGTGCCGCACGGGAGTGACTGTGCCGCCCGGCCGGGAGCGCGTTGGAGGAGCTTTGCAAAACGATTCGCTGTGCGGACGCCGGGCATGAACGTGCTCGGCTGAGCCCGCTTTTCCGGGCGCTGTTGCCCGGCGGGGGCAGGGCAGGCCGGTGTCCGGTGGCCACGGGGATGACCGACTCCGCCGCAGGCGGCATGCGGGGTCGGGGAGGTCGGACCCGTCCGCCATGGCCAGTGCGCGACCGGGACGATGGCCGCGAAGCCCGATTTCCCGGTGGAGGAGGCACTGTCACCGGCGACGTCGATTCGAATGTTCTTTCTCCGTTCCGATTGCATAGGGACAGTCATCGAGAATCCAGAGGAGAAGTGAATATGAATGCCAAGGGATTGATCGTACGAGGCCTGGCAATGGTCGCACTGACGTTCGGCGCCGCGGTGGCGCACGCCCACGAGCGGGGCACCGCCTACACGATGACGAACGCCGACAACGACAACCAGATCGTGGTGCTCAGCCGCGGCGACGACGGCCTGCTCACCCGGGTCGACACCGTATCCAGCGGCGGTAAAGGATCGGGTGGCGGCGTGGACCCGCTAGCCTCCCAGGGCTCGCTGGTGCTGGTCGACGAGGGCGCCGGCCACCACGGATGGCGGCCGCACCGTGGCCGCTTTCTCGGCGCGGGGGACGGCTTTCACGGACGCCAGCTGCTGCTGGGGGTGAATGCCGGAAGCAACGACGTGTCGGTATTCGGCGTGCACGGAGACCGGCTCAAGCTGCTCGACCGCGTCGGCTCCGGGGGCTCGTTCCCGGTCAGCGTCACGGTCTCGGACAAAATGGTGTACGTCCTCAACAACGGCGCGCCGGCCAACATCGCCGGCTTCAGGCTTGACGGACGCGGCCGCATGCATCCCGTCCCGCACTCCACCCGAGTGCTGGGTGAGGGTGACTACGGCCAGGTGGCATTCGCGCCGAACGGCAAGGTCCTCGTCGTCACCGACAAGGCGAACAACCGGCTGCTGGTGTACGGGGTGGGCCGTCACGGCATGCCCTCGGAGGACCCCGTGGTCACCCCGTCGGCGGGGGCCGTGCCGTTTGGCGTGGACTTCGATCGCAGGGGACATCTGCTGGTGGTCGAGGCGGGCGCCAATGCCGTGTCTTCCTATAACATCGCCCACAACGGCAGCCTTCAGGTTATCAGCGCCTCGGTGCCCAATGGCCAGGCGGCCACCTGCTGGATCGTGGTGACCCGAAGAGGGGCAGTCCTCACCACCAATCCCGGCACCCATTCCCTGTCCGCGTTCCATGTGGATGCACGGACCGGTCAGGTCAGCCTGCTGAACGGCGCCGCGGGGTCCGGCAACGCACCCCTCGATATCGACGTCACCGAGCGTGGCCGGTTCGCCTATGCCGTCGATCCCGGTAATGGCGGCGTGGACATGTTCAGAATCGAGGCGGACGGCAGCCTGACCGGTCTGGGCACCGTCGACCTTGGCCTGATGCCGTACGCCCAAGGGATGGCGGTACGGTGAAATAGAGGCGGGTCTTGGGCCACGGCTGGAACCGGTGGCCCAGGGCCCGCCTTCAGGCGGGGTCAGCAGCGGGCGCAAGACGACTGTTCCCGCTTTTCCCGGTACGCGTCAGGCACCGGCTGTGGCTCGTCTCGGTGAGCTAGGGCTCCGGCGCGAGCTGCAGCGTGTAGGCATCCCGGCCACCTACGCTTGCTTCACCTTCCAGCCGGCAGTCGGTAGTGCCGGCCACCAGGACGCCCGCGTCATTGACGGCAATGCCGCTCGGCGTGTCGCTCGCGGTGCTGCCGAGCTGGCGGGTCCACACCAGATGCCCGTCGTTGGCGAGCATGCGCACCTCGATGTCCTCCGAAGGGCGACCAATGGGGCATTCCAGGTCGATGAGGCGCGGGTCGCGGCGCGTGACGGCTTCGCTGGCAACGAAGACGCCGGCATCGTTGGCGGCGACGCCCTTGGCCAGGGTGAAGCCGGACAGCCCGCTGCTGCCCGCGTACTGCTCGGTCCAGAGCAGGGCGCCATCGCCGCTGCGCCTCTGGACGAAGGTGCTGCCCTGTCCGCCGCTGTTGCCGCGGTTACCCGGCGGGCTGGTGCAGCGGGCAAACCCCGGGTTGTCCAGGATGCCGGTGGTGGCGCCGGCCAGGAACACGTTGCCGCCGTAGACGTCGATGTCGGAGAGCACCTCGGTACAGGGTGTGCCGAACTGGTAGGTCCACAGCTCGTTGCCGTCGAGGTCGTATTTGCGCAGAAAAGCGTCCGCGTCGCCCAGCGCGACCTGCCCCGGCAGCGCCAGCGGCACGGTGCTGCCCACGTAGATGCCGGTGGCGTCCACGTCGACGCCGCCCAGCGTGAAGATGGCGGGGTCGAGGCCGCCGGTACCGAACTGTCGGACCCAAAGCAGCGATCCTTCCAGTGTCAGCCTGGCAAGATAGAAGTCGTCGCTGCCGGCGCTCACCTGCCCGGGGAATACAGCGGACGTGAAGCCAAGGACGTAGACGCCGGTGTCGTCCACCGCCACATCCATCGGGAAATCGCCGCCCGCGGTGCCGAGCTGACGGGTCCAACCCGGATTGCCCTCCGCGTCATAGCTACGGATGAACGTGTCTACCCCGCCGTGGCCGGTCTGGCCGGGGAACGTTCCCGTGGTCACTCCGGCTACGTACTGGGTTCCGTCATGGGCGGCAACCTTGGTGAAACCGTCGTACCCGGAGGTGCCGAACTGCCGGCTCCATAGAATGTTACCGGCGCCATCGTACTTGCGAACGAATGCATCCACGCTGCCCGCGCTCGTCTGTCCCGGCAGGGCGAGGTCCCGGCCCACGCGGCCGGTGCCGTAGCCGAACTCGGCGTCGGCGGCGACACCGTCCGCGAAGTCGCTGCCCGCGGTCCCGAACTGATCGATCCAGCTCAGCTCCTCGGCGGCGATATCTCCCGCCCAGAATGCGGTGAAAGTGATGAAAAGCAGACTGCCCAGGGTGTGATTCGGCATGCCGTTCCCTCCCCTTAGTGTGCCCGTTCTGCAAATATAGCCCGCTCTCGAATTCTGTCCTCGTAGCCGGCATGCGAGGAGGCGACCCCCGTTCCGGCGTGGTTGGCGGGGCCCTTGCTCGTCTCGCCGCGCTTTCAGACCGTCGGGCGGCGTGTCCTTGATACGGTTCCCGGGACAGTACATGGTCGACGGGGACAGACCGCCGGAATGGAGATCATGAAAGCGCTCAGCGGATGGATGATGGGACTCGCCGCCGCCGCCAGCCTGGTGGCGGCTTTGCCTGTTGAGGCGCATGCCGATCAGGCCGTCGCGGTGCACTGCCTTGCCCGCACCGTCTATTTCGAGGCCCGTGGTGACGGTGCCCGGGGCATGGAGGCGGTTGCCGCGGTGGTGATGAACCGGGTGCACAGCTCAGAGTTTCCCGACACGGTCTGTGCCGTGGTGGAGCAGGGCGGCGAGACGCCGCCCTGCCAGTTCAGCTACTGGTGCGACGGCCGCAGCGACCGGCCCCGGAACGCCGATCTGTGGGCGATCCCCCGCCGGGTCCCTGAGCGTGCCGTGACAGGCACGCTCAGGGACCCGGTCGACGGGGCGCTCTATTACCATACCAAGGGAAACACTGAAGTATTCCCGCGAGGCTCTGCGCGCCGGAATCGTTCGCTGGCTAGGCGGCGTTCGCAGTGAATGGCCGTAGCCCTTTACCAGAACGCCAACGCCGCCAGGGGGCGATTCTGGCGCGCCCTTCGGGGCTTGCAGGCGCGCCCGCAGCCTGCGTTGCGCTGCTTGACTGTATCGGCAGTACAGCCTGCGCAACGCGTCGTGGACCTTCTCAGCAATCGACTCGGGTTAGCGTAAGCCCGCCGAAGGCCGAGGTTGGCACCACCGGCACTTGCAACAAACTGCGAACGCGCCTGTAAGCCAGAGCCACGCGCGAATACTTCAGTGTTTCCC
>Ga0209918_1000349_pt1 | contig 32100 bp, 20 predicted proteins | sample SalPonD_shore_MG_FD_185712 | JGI IMG/M metagenome (GOLD analysis project Ga0209918, IMG submission 185712) | Salt pond soil microbial communities from South San Francisco under conditions of wetland restoration - Salt Pond MetaG... | ecosystem: Environmental > Aquatic > Marine > Intertidal zone... | reverse complement strand
AGAAGAAGGAAAGTTTCAATATCCCATTTATAATTTTAAATTTGACGAGACATTATTCCCTAACATAACGACCTAAACCGTTTACCAGGGAGCCTTCCCAGACACACTTTTTTGGACACTACCCCGGGAGCCCAGCATCGACAAAGTCCCCTTCGGCTTAAAATAAGCTGCCAAGAAGTCTGCTGAGAACCGAAGGGAGTGAACTGACCTAATCTTCATAATCATAAAGATCTCCGGCTCCTTATTTTAAGCACTCGTTCCCCCACCTCGAAACTACGCTGCTTTTATTTACACTCACACTCATAAAGTTCCTATGGCCCGCTTATTAAGAAATGGCCACTCTTCCTAAAATATTCTATCAGGGATATACATCCCTTAATACTAAAACAATTTCTACATATTGCGACGATATTGACCGCCGACTTCATACAACGCCTGCGAAATTTGGCCAAGGGAAGCTACCTTAACAGTCTCCATTAACTCCTCAAAGATATTTCCATCTTTGCGAGCCACCTCTTTCAAACGCTCCAAAGCCTTGTCAGTTTCACCCTCATTACGCTTCCAAAAAGCTTCCAAGCTTTCTATTTGCTGCTCTTTCTCTTCCTTAGTGGATCGAATCAGATCGATTTCTCGCTCCTCTTCTTCGCCCCCCTCTTCATCTTCACGTTCAAAAGTGTTAACCCCAATAATCGGAAGCTCCCCACTATGTTTCATGGATTCATAGTGCAGGCTTTCATCCTGTATCTTACCTCGCTGATACATATTTTCCATTGCGCCAAGCACTCCGCCACGTTCAGTGAGACGATCAAATTCAGAAAGAATAGCCTCCTCAACCAGGTCGGTGAGCTCTTCAATGAAATAAGAACCCTGGTTTATATTCTCGTTCTTAGCTGTGCCCAATTCCTTGTTGATAATTAGTTGAATTGCCAACGCCCGACGCACCGATTCCTCGGTAGGTGTCGTAATAGCTTCATCATAAGCATTAGTATGCAAAGAGTTGCAATTATCATAAATAGCCATCAAGGCTTGCAAAGTCGTTCGGATGTCATTGAACTGAATTTCTTGGGCATGAAGCGAACGTCCACTGGTTTGAATGTGATATTTGAGTTTCTGTGATCGTTCATTGGCACTAAACTTCTCACGCATGGCTACAGCCCAAATACGCCGCGCTACACGACCTATAACAGCATACTCAGGGTCTAAGCCGTTACTGAAAAAGAACGACAGGTTACGGGCAAATTCATCGATATCCATGCCTCGTGACAAATAATACTCAACATAGGTAAAACCATTTGCCAGCGTAAATGCCGCCTGAGTGATAGGATTGGCTCCTGCCTCGGCGATATGATATCCGGAAATAGAAACTGAATAATAATTTCGAACATTATGCTCAATAAAATATTGCTGGATATCGCCCATCATCTTCAAGGCGAATTCCGTAGAAAATATGCAAGTATTTTGCGCTTGATCTTCTTTTAGGATATCCGCTTGAACCGTCCCTCGAACAACCGAAAGCGCCTTTTTTTTGATCCGGTTATAGGTTTCCTCACCTACCAGTTTATCTCCGGAAATACCAAGAAGCCCAAGTCCGAACTCATCGTTAGTAGCAGGGAGCTCGCCATTATATTCGGGAGCTTCTACGTCTTTTTCTTTAAAATATCTTTTAATCTTTTTTTGCGCTTGTTCCCATTTCCCGTTTTTCCTCAAATAACGTTCTATTTCCTGATCGATGGCCGTATTCATGAACATTGCTAATATCATGGGAGCAGGACCATTGATCGTCATAGAAACCGATGTCTTGGGAGATGTTAACTCAAAGCCCGAATAAAGCTTCTTCATATCATCAAGTGTACAAATGCTTACCCCCGAGTTTCCAACCTTTCCATAAATATCAGGGCGATAACCGGGGTCTTCTCCATACAAGGTGACCGAATCAAAAGCGGTTGAAAGACGTGCCGCAGGCATTCCCTCACTCAGGTAGTGGAAACGCTTGTTAGTCCGCTCTGGAGTGCCTTCACCTGCAAACATGCGGGTGGGATCTTCGCCTTCACGCTTAAATTTAAATACCCCGGCCGTAAATGGATAATAGCCCGGCAGGTTTTCTTTAAGAGCAAACTTGAGTTGTTCCCCCTTATGATCAGTTTTAGGAAGAGCCACGCGAGGGATCTCTAATCCACTTAACGATTCCCGAAACATCTCATTCTTAAATGTCTTATCCCGCACTTGCACTTCCACATAATCCTGCCGGTACTCTTCATACAATTCATCCCAACCGTCCAAGATCTTCTTACAGCGAGCATCAAGTTTGCTGAGCCAATGCTCACGCATTTCTTTAAGTTTGTTTTTAAATTCTTTTCTGCCATCCGGCTTCCAGCGGTCAATCTGTTTAATAGTGCCGGATACTTCTTCCAGCTTACTAGCAATATCTACTTGGTTTTCGGCCCACTGATGATAGTCCCGAATAGTCTCTGATATTTCAGAAAGATAACGCTGACGTTTTCCCGGGATGATAGCTTGCGCCTGAATTTCTTCAGCGGGTTCAGGATTAGTGTAAATCTCTGTTTCCCAATTTAACCCATAATGACTATTAATCTTATCAGTCAAGGCTTTAAACAACCGATTTACCCCTTCATCATTAAACTGGGCAGCTATAGTGGGATAAACAGGCATTTTCTCCGGTTTCAAATCCCAGGCCCCTCGATTTCGTTTCATCTGTTTGCGAACATCGCGAAGTGCATCCAGCGAGCCTTTTTTCTCAAATTTGTTAAGTACAACAATTTCAGCAAGATCCAACATATTAATCTTTTCGAGCTGGGTCGCCGCACCATATTCGCTAGTCATCACATACATCGGGATATCCGATACATTTACAATCTCCGTATCACTCTGACCAATACCACTGGTTTCTACGATAATCAGATCGAATCCAGCAGTTTTGCAAATCCCAATAGCCCCCTTAACAGCTAAACTGGTTGTACGGTTACTGGCGCGAGTTGCCAAACTCCGCATAAATACGCGATCCGGATCAAGACTATTCATTCGAATACGATCACCAAGTAAAGCACCGCCGGTACGTACTTTTGAGGGATCAATGGAAATGATCGCCAGCTTTAAGTCTTCAAATTCGGTCAGATAACGTCGGATAAGTTCATCTGTTAGAGAGCTCTTGCCAGCACCTCCCGTTCCGGTAATACCGACTATTGGAACCGGATTTCCATTCTTAGCAGCAGAAATAAGATTTCCTTTACCGTCATAAAGCTTCTCTTCTTCAAAAGAAATGATATCTTCATGGCCGTTTTCCAAGGCAGAAATACACCGAGCGATGCTCTTGTAATCTTTTTTGGTAATATCCTGGGCATTCACCGTTTCTATATCGGAGGTATCAAAATCGCATTTCTTCATCATAAAATTAATCATGCCCTGAAGCCCCATCTCCTTTCCATCCTCTACGGAAAAAATTCGGTTTACCCCATAGTCGTGCAGCTCTTTAATTTCATCATCAACAATAACCCCGCCGCCACCACCAAAAACTTTTACATGAGAAGCATCGCGCTCATCAAGCAGGTCAACCATATATTTAAAGTATTCCATGTGGCCGCCTTGATAAGAACTGACGGCTATTCCCTGGGCATCTTCCTGAATGGCTGTATTTACAATCTCCTGCACAGAACGATTATGCCCAAGATGGATAACTTCTGCTCCACTGCTTTGTAAAATACGTCTCATGATGTTGATACTGGCATCATGCCCATCAAACAAACTTGCAGCTGTCACAAACCGAATTTTATGTTTTGATTGGTAAACTTCAGGTTGACCTGACTTTTTTGATTCCGGCTGGGTTTCTGATGCTGTTTGAGTAGTGTTTTCAGAAGTCACAGTATCTTCAGACATAATGCATAAGTTCTTTTCCGTTCTTGGTTCGTAGTCTTGAAATGTAAGAAATTTGTGGCAAATTTTTCAGTCAGACCAGTAACTTATATGGGGATTGAAAGTCAATGCCGGTTTTGCTCTCCCAGATGGAGTTCTCATTTTACCAAGTTCGAAAATCCACCTGAAACAACATTTGTTAAATTTGAAAGCACACGCGGTAATACAAGACCTCCCGGACATACTAAGAATTTGGGCTCCCAGACAGGATAGAACTGGCTTTTATAGGCTCGTATCGTCTTGAACCCATAGAAATTCTCGCCATACGTATAGATAAAGTCTGCAAGCTTATTCCATCCGGGTGAAAAATCATGTTCATCCATGCCAGAAAATGGCGCCATCCCTAAATTAAACCATTGAAAATCCTGACGCTGCCCCCATAACATGACGTTAACCAGCATATAATCTATGACCTGTTCCGGAGCTTCGGGACGATATCGCAAAAGGTCGGTGGCCAGCTCAAACTGATCGGCACTTTGCAAAATATTTGAGAACCCTATTAGCCGATCACCCTTTTTTATCACTGCTATTGGAAAATTCTTTAGATAATCTTCATCAAAATATCCCACTGAAAAACCACGTTCCCTTTTATTTTGATGATGAATGCTTGCATCAGATATAGCTTTTAATTCGGGTATATAATCATTGAAATAAGCATTGGGAATAATCTGCCATTCATAACCAGCATTTTTAACTTGCAGATAATTCCGCCTAACCTGTTCTTCTAATGATTGTTGAACATCAAAATTAGTTAACGGTACTCTAGCCTCTTCACCCATTTTAAATAAAGTGAGTCCGAGATCAACGTAATATTCCAAATAATCTCGGCCTACGTGATAAAAGACCGGCCAATTATCATTATCCGTACATTGATCATAAAATTCCCAAACCATCTCTTCGGCCTCTTTTTCATCCCCCACAGGATCCCCCAAGCTTACCCAACTACGCCCTTCTTTGATAAACATTATAAATGAACTACGGGCTTCGTTGAATAGTAACTCTTTATCACGTAATAAGACCAGTTTCGAAAAAGCATCTGTGGACTTTTGCAGTATTTTTTTTGCATCATTAAGCTCGTGATTTTCAGGTTCCTCAATCCTCTTTTTCTTGGGACGCAATAACTTGACGAGTCCAATAATTATCGCAAACCCCAGTGCAGCAACTGTAGCTCGTAAATAACGGGGCGCATCACCGGTCAGCGTAAATTCCCACCATAATTTGTTCTGATACTCAACATTATGATACGAAAACAGCCCCAACCAGACAGCACTAGCCAACACCATAAAAATTACGGCATACCAGCTGGGGGTGAATTGCTGTGCCAAAAGAGAGGCCTTGCGGTGAAACTCTTTACGGCAGGGTATAAGAGCTATAAGCATCACAGCCAGTATAATAGCTTCTTCGAAATCGGCTCCTTTTAATAACGTAAAAGCAATCCCAAAAATGAGCATACCAATGGTGAGATGATAAGCCCCATCGATGCGACGTTGTAATCCGCGTGCTAAAATTAGTAAAGCAGTACCAACCAGACTGGCAAAAAAGTGGGACATCTCGATTACCGGAAGCGGAATAAAATGCTGAAGCCATTGCATTCGGGGAACTTCTGAAGGCAGCGCTCCTGAAAATAACAGGATAGTACCTCCCAAAAATACCGAAAAACTCATCACTTGGGGAATAACTCTCGGCACCCAGTCGGCCGCTTTCTCACTTATCCTCCTTACCTTTTCTTTGTTAACACGATATTCCTGATAACCAAGAACTACCAAGGCCCCCAATAATGGAAGGATATAATAAATAATCCGATAGACCACAAGGATACTGAGCACTTCTGAGCCGGGCATGAAGTTCGATAAATAAAGTAGCATAACCGACTCGAAGACCCCCAACCCCCCGGGCACCTGGCTAAAGAGACCTATAATTTGGGCAATCAGAAAAACTCCCAGGAAACTAAAAAAGTTGGCGGTCGATTCAGGAAGTAGAACGTACAAGACCGAAGCAGCCAGAATCCAGTCAACCGAAGCTATAGCCACTTGTTTAAGTGACAAGCTTAAGGTTGGAAAGGTGAAGGTCCAGTTTTTAAAGGAAATCTCTCTTCTAAACTTGGCACTTGCCCAAATATATCCCACCACCATAATTAGCAATATTACCCCAAGCACCCGCAATGAAACGAAGGGTAAAGTAATATTACTAGGTAGATTGGGCGTGGCAAAAAGTAGCGATAAGCCGCCTACCGCGCAAAATCCTATCCACAAAGTAAAGGCGCTAAAGCCAACAATTTGTGTAACCTGAAGACCGGAAAAACCCCAAGCCGAATAAATCCTATACCTTATAGATCCTCCCGTTAAAAGTGCCAATCCAATATTATGACTAAAGGCATAGCCCACGTAGCCAGCACGGATAATCTTTCCCGGAGGCAAATCCTCCCCGATATATCTGACTCCTAAAGCATCATATCCGGTTAATACCAAATAGCTCAGGAAAGAAAGTATCAGGGAAAAAAGAATGTAGGTATTGGGGATTTGAGAAAGCCTTGTCGTAACCTCCGAAAGCTTATAATTATGCAATTCCCCGTTCAAAAACCATAAAGCGAAACCGAAGAAGATAACGCTAATTAATGGCGTTAATTTTTTAAGCGATTTCTTCATTAATTAATTATGTACTGCTAAAGCTGATCTAATTCTGAAATAATATCGTAAGATCACCGGTTAATCCTTCTTTCACCGGCACGTTCGTCTGTATAAAATAAGGTTCGGGCTTCACAAAAGGAGAAACCTGCCCATAATCCCATTTACCATTCGAATTTTGATCCTGGTATGCAATTACCTTGTAATTTAGAGGTGGTAACTTAGAAATTTCTACTTCACCTGCAAAAACTGTATCTCTTGTAATGTCCATTTCTTTATTCTCCACATGTATTCTAATATTCTGAGCCGTTGAATCTTGGAGGATAGCATGAATTTTCCCCATTTTCGAATTATGCCATATCTGGGGCTGAAACTTCCGATAATTATCAACTTTCGGATCCCAAACACGTACTTCGTACTGTACCCCATCCTTCCAGCTATCTTGGGGGAAAATACTTAAAATGTTATGATGAATCTTTACATTTGGCCATTTCTTAAAGAGTTCGGTTCCTTCCACAACTTTCAATGAGTCACGGATAGCAGACTCATCAATAGGTTTGGCATACGTCACACTAATGGAATCTTTCGGATAATAACCGGATAAGTTATTTCTTTTGATAATCCGCTGCTTTGTGGTGTCTTGTTGGGCTGATCCGGTGAATACCTGGTTCGTTTTTTCTAGCTCATTTCCCGACTGATCTACAATACCATGGATATTAAGGCTGTAACTCGATGAAGGGATTAAGGCCTTCTGACTATGAGCAAACATGACGAATGGCTGATCTGGTAATATATATAAAGGATTAGCATCCCCAACAACACTACCGGTGGTATCTGTCACTGTTACAGCTGTGCTGTCTGTCAGCTCAATATTCTCACTAAATCTCATTCGCAACCGGTGCGACGAAAAAAGCCCCACGCCCTCTAACCTAGGCCTTGTAGTATCAATAGAAGTGATAAAAACAGTACCAATCGAATCACTCCCTGCTTTGGAAAGCTGAATAAATTCTTTTGAAAACGGTTGGGCACGTTCCAGTTTTTGATCCCATATTTTATTTCGATTTCGGTCATCCACCCAGAATGCCCTGTATTTTCCTTCTCGCAGATAAGAAAATTGGAAGCTTCCGCTGGTATCGGTTGAAGCAATGTAATTGGCTTTTTCAGATAGATCGACGGGCGTACGATAAAGTAATACTCGTTGCCCCTCTCCCCCTTTAGCAGTATTAGCATTTATCACTCTGCCAAATAACTTTCCTTTGTCAATTTCGGGACCGGTAGATACTGCAACTTTATAGGGCTTTGCCATCGCATTACCGTTGACGTCTTTAAAATCCGTGCCAACAGTTATTATAAGAGTTGTTAAATCCGGAATTGCCCGTTTAAAAACAACTTTTGCTGATTTTCGACCCCAGTCTATTTTATAGTCAATGCCAATATTGGGTTCTACAACAATAGCGGGACGAAGTGATGAACGATTTACAAATTCAGAAAAATGTAATGTTATACTTTGTCCCGAAAAATTAACAGTACCGGTTTTTGGCTCCGTTTTCACAATTTTAGGTCCCTCCTTGTCTGGTGGACCTCCGGTTGGTGATGAAGGCGTTGCGCACCCTCCACCAATCAGTATTGACAGCCATAAAACCGTGCTAAACCAACTGTATATTTTCACAAAATAAATTGGAGTTTAAAAATCCTTTTGGCTTAAGATACAAATTTTTAAAAGGCTTTATACTCGAATTTAACAACTTACCCAAGCGTTTTATTTGATTATTTAATGGCACTTTGATTTATCAAAATTGAGACGAAAAGGAATCTTAATTAACATAGAACCGTTCTCCCACTTTTCTCACCAAGAAATTTTCCCTTCAACGCCGCAGAGGTACCAATTTCGCAACAAATTACCATATGTTAATCTCAAATAAGGAAAATCAACAGCTTAATATTCTTTATTAACAGCATGTTACAATACCAAATTACAACCATTTGAGAGAAATGCAGGTTATAGCTTATCCTATGATTTGTGTATCTTTGGACAGTTCAACTATAATTTGAATAGGATCTTTTTATGAATCTTGTCAAGCCAAAAGAATCTACCTCATTATTAAAACGGCCGGCTATTTATACCGATTATTATGAGCTTACTATGGCACAGGGATATTATTTATCCGGGCGAAAGGATGAACGGGCCTGTTTCGATTATTTTTTCAGAGATACCCCGTTTGAAGGCGGATATGTTGTTTTTGCTGGTATTTCTGACCTTCTGGAAATTCTGCAAGACTTCAGATTTCATGAAGATGAATTGGAATATCTGGCTGACCAGGGATTCCATGCAGATTTTCTGGAATATCTTCGGAACTTTCATTTTAGTGCGGATATTTATGCTGCCCGAGAAGGAGAAATTGTGTTCCCAAAAGAGACTATCGTCCGGGTAGAAGGAACACTAATTGAGACCCAGATACTGGAAACCCTGTTGCTCAATATTCTCAATTTTGAATCATTAATAGCTACAAAAGCAGCGAGGATAAATTACGCTGCTAAAGATCACAAGGTAATTGACTTTGGACTTCGTCGCGCTCAGGGTTTCGGAGGTATTCAAGCCAGTAAAGCTGCTATTATTGGCGGCGTTGAAGCTACCTCTAATGTTTACTCTGCATTCGTTCATGGAACCCCGGCAAGCGGTACTATGGCTCATTCCTGGATACAATCTTTCCCCGATGAATTGACAGCTTTTCGTAAATATGCCGAATTTTATCCAGATAATTGCATACTGCTTGTTGATACTTATGATACGTTGGAAAGCGGAATTCCCAACGCAATTAAAGTGGCCAAAGAACTGGAAAAAAGGGGCTATAAAATGAAAGGGATTCGTCTGGATAGTGGTGACCTTGCTTATTTCTCTCGAAAAACACGTAATCAGCTCGATCGGGCTGGTCTCGAATATGTTAAAATAGCGGTATCCAACCAACTAGATGAACGACTTATTAAAAGCTTGCTCAGTCAGGATGCGCCTATTGATTTGTTTGGTGTTGGAACCCGTTTGGTTACCGGACACGAAAGTCCGGCCTTAGACGGCGTGTATAAGCTCTCGTCAGTTAATAATGAGCCTAAGCTTAAAATCTCTGAAAACATCGAGAAAATAACCCTGCCCGGACGTAAAAAAGTACATCGTTATATTGCCGATGATGGTTCTTTCTATGGTGATGGAGTACTCTTGGCTGAAGAAGATAAAATGGATACGATTTATCATCCTTTTTATACGGCTAAACATGCTACCATTAGCACTTTTGAATCAGAACAATTGCTGCGACCTATCATGAAAAATGGCGATCAAACGATCGATCTCTCCACTCCACTGGAAAGTGCTGATTATGCTCAAAAACGATTGTCTAAATTAAATTCCGAGCATAAACGTTTTGATAATCCGCATATCTACAAAGTTGGTATTAGTAAGAAATTGATGGACCTTCGCGACAGACTCACACAAAGCCTAAAGAAAAGTTGATTTTCTCTATGAAAGCTCTACTGATAGTTGACATTCAGAATGATTTTTGTCCCGGAGGAGCTCTTGAAGTTCCCGAAGGCGATACCATAATCCCTGTCATCAACAAGCTATCACAGCAATTCGATGCAGTCATTCAAACGCAGGATTGGCACCCTGAGGGGCATTCGTCCTTTGCCTCCAGTCATGGTGGAAAGAATCCATTTGATACTATTGAAATGCCTTACGGCGAGCAAGTATTATGGCCCGATCACTGCGTGCAGGGAAGCCAGGGAGCCGACTTTCATCCCGATCTGAAAACGAACCAATCGCAGTTAATCATCCGCAAAGGATTTCGCAAAGATATCGATTCTTATTCGACATTTTATGAAAATGATCACCGAACTACAACGGGCTTAACCGGTTATCTCACGGAACGAAATATCGATACCCTTTATATCGCCGGACTAGCTACCGATTTTTGCGTCAAATGGTCGGTGTTGGATGGGCTTAAAGAGGGTTTTGACCTTTATGTTATTGAAGACGCTGTTAAAGGCATTGATATTGAAGGATCTGTAGATCAAGCGTGGACAGAAATGCTACAAGACGGGGCTCAAAAAATATCTTCAAAAAAGTTGCTTTCTACATAGATGATTCAACAAGTTGATTTTTGCATTCTGGGCGCCGGTTTAGCAGGACTTTCGCTGGCAGATGCCCTTCAGGAACACAATTTTGCAACCCTCCTCATTGATAAAGGCCCTGTAGCTTCCGGAGCTTCAGGTACACTTGGCGGACTTGTAAATCCGGCCACAGGTCGGCGGGCCACAAAAACATGGAAAGCGGAACACTGCTACGAAGCAATATCTACCAATCTTAAAAAAGTCCAGACGCAGACGAAGCAAGTTTTTTATCAAAAGAATGGATTGCTCCGCCCTGCCCTGCTGAAAAAGATGGCCCGGAAGATGAAAAAACGATTTAACAAGACTACCTGGCCGGATGGTTGGTGCCAGTGGAAAACAGAAGATGAAATTAAGGAGATTCACCCCGGGATAAAATGCGTAGATGGAGGTCTCTGGCTTCCCATCGGCTTGTCGGTGGATGTAGGAAAGTACCTGCAGGCATATGCTTCTTTTCTTGAAAAACAAGGCCTTCAGGTTTTGACCAACCATCCACCACAAAATATCCATAAAGAAAAGAATTGGCACATTGAACTGGAAGAAGATACCATAGAAGCAAAAAATTTGGCGTTTGCCACTGGTCATAATACCGCCGATTCCCCTTTTTGGGATTGGTTGCCGTTGCATCTAATCAAGGGGCAAGTAGCCAAATTTAAGCGACCGGACCGTCCCCTCTCATTTTCTCATTCTATTTCCAGTCTCGGTTATATGGCCCTAACCGGGGAGCCGGATATGTTTATCCAGGGGAGTACTTACGAGCACGATTTTGATCATCTGAAACCCGATAGTGATGGAGAAGAATACCTGCGCAAACGAATGCGGCGGACACTTCCACAACTGGAAGAAAAAGTCGTGCTCGTAGATCAATGGGCTGGAATACGGACTTCAACTCCTAACAGGAAACCTATACTGGGAAAGCATCCCAAATACACAAATCTGCATATCTTTACCGGGCTGGGTTCAAAGGGTTTGATGTACGGTAAATTTTTAGCAGATCATTATGCTGATCACCTGGTTAAGGGCACCAAACTTTATCCCGAAGTAGATATCGGCAGGATAGATAATGATACTAAATAAACTTCATGTGATGTATATTTTTAAAAGAATAGAAAATACCATTAATTAATATTGAGCTGAATTATAATATTTCGGCATTATAAATGCTAAACGATAAAACTATTTTACTTTTAACAAGGATTTCGCTTTTTCAAAAAAAACATTACTCCTAGATGGAAAATTTGGATTACTTACATAGGAAAGAAGAACAAGCCCATTCTTATCGATTACAAAAAATGATGGATTATTTATATAAATATTTTTGTTAAAAAGACTTTCTTCAGATTTAATGATTTTAAATTTATAAGGCAGATTAAACTCATTCAGATAATTAGTTTTTTTATTTCCAATAAAATAAATATTTATAGGTAGATCTTTCTTTAAGTGATAAAGCTTTGATAGCTGTTGTGTCTCATGTCTGGCACATAAAATGCATCCTGTATGTGTAAAAACTGCTACTAAATCAAACTGTTTATTAGTAAAATTTAGCGAATCTGAAACAACATGTAAGTTATTATTTTTGATTAATGTGTCTTCACTCATTAATGATTTTACATTTTCAATTTTTCTTTGATATACAGCTATACTAACCATCAAGTAAATATTTAGCAACACCAAAAATCCAATTGCTAAAAAATAATATATTTTCTTACTCATAAATATTAATTTTAGATATATCCTCTTCCGTTATTAAAGCGATAAATTTTACCTTCTTATCTTTTGTATTCATAACAGAAAAATCGTGCAAATAAAAATCCTCTCCTACTTTTTTGTCTACATATCTATTAATAAACTTCCCTTTCAGGCTGTAGTGATCTATTACTAAATAGGGTATATATAAACCGATATAAATTCCATGTTTATTAACATCCATGCTTCTAAATAAATATCTGGTTGACATTGCTTTAGGGCTGGCAAATGTACTTGGAAGATAATTTTTAGAAACCAGATCTTTGTAGGACTGTATATTATTTGATAAATAGATTTTATGTAATAGTTTATTTGTTTTCTTCTTTAAATCAAAGACCTGCAGAATAGGATAATAATAAGAGAGAGCATAAAGTTTATTTTTATATATTTTAATAATCGGTAAGCTCGCACGAGGACTCATACCATCAATAAAGTCAAATAATTTTCCAAATTTTCTGACGATATGCCCATCTTTGTCATAAACAGTAATCAAAGAATAACTTTCTGGTTTTTTAATTTTAGTTTCAAAACTAATTTTTTGGGTATATGAATAGAGGTGATTTTTGTGCCAAGCCATACTTATTGGCACATTTTTGATCAAAAAAGAATTCAGTAGTTGATTCTTAGGCTCAGTACTAATTACGGAGACTCTCATATTCCCCTGATCTACAACCCATAATTTGTGGTGGGAAACCAGGATTCCTGATTGATTAACAAATTCCAATGGCCCTCTTCCCTTTCTACCAATAAATTTTAAAAACTTACCTGTAGTATCAAATTCAACTATGTGAGATGCCATTTGATCATTCACGAATAAATGTCCCTGATCATTCAAGGCAATGGTATTTGGCATATTAAACACAACACCACTTTGTGAAGAAGGAAACGACTTACGAACCGATAAAGTAATTATCTTTTTATCTTTATCAGTCTTTGATGAACAAGCACAAACCCCCAGTAATAGGATGCATATGTACTTAAAAAAAGTATTTTTCATTTTTTTAACTATTAAAATAAATGAGAATTATACACTTATTTACTACTTCCCTAAATTTTCTATGCAACCACTCAAATAATAGTAATCATTTAATCATGTTCATTATAGAATACCGAGATAACTTAGGCTAATTTCTACGGGTAATTATTTTTATGCTCCTGTTATATTATTAAATAACACTCGATAGCGCGTTTACCGGTTAGATTTAACAGCTGGTAACCTGCAAATAACCTTCGGTCATTCCTCACAACGAAGCGGAATCTCGTTCCAGCAGTTGCGTTGTTCAAATGCTATCTTCATCTAAAGGATTCCCCTTGGTAGATGTTGAATCAAGTCCAGCATAACATGGGGTGGATTTTTAACCGGTAAACACGTTCAATACATAATTTTAATGGTATGGGTAGACCTTACTATACTACCTTTGAGTAGAATTCACTCTCCCCATACCACCAAATTTTAAATGTAGAATTTAACAATTAGGCTAACAATCAAGAAGTAGCTTAATTTACCTTTGGATTTGAATCGTCATGTGGACACCAAATTGTGGCTCCATTTGCACATGATAATACACACTCCGTAACAGTACCAGAACCGCCGCAACTCGCACTACTTTGACAACTTGTAATATCTGTGCACTGTAAATCGGAACCCACATTCGCCTTAGCAGGTTGTATAAAAGAAGCAATTTTAAAAAATGGGCTACTTCCTACCGTAAAATCTCCAGCTACTACTTGAAAATTTATAACTGTAAGTGCTACTAATAATAATCCACTAACACCATATATGAAGATTTGCTTTAATTTTCTCATGATTTAACCCCTCTTTTCTAAGTTTTATCATTTCTACTATTAGCTAGATATATATATATTGTTTTTTGCAAAAAAACCTTGATTAAAAACAGTGTTTTTTTTAACGCTTATTTATTAACCCTTTAGTATGTTATCCTTGTTATCAAGATGTATTGTTGGCAGAACAGGATAAGGCACGAATCTATATCTAAAAATAAGTATAGTTTAAATAATCATTAATCAGACATACTTTGTCTGGTGCAAGCATCTAAAAGGTTCCTGCCGCCCCTAAAATCGTTCCTTCAATCATCTTGAAGAGGTAATAACCCACCTTAACTGCACCTTCATCTTGACTGAAAAGGAAAGATCTTTAGATGAAAAGGCTTTTGCCATAAATGGTACCCTACCGGCGAATGATTACTGTATGGATAGACTGTGCCCCGAGAGACAAAGGATTTCTCTCTTTATTCGAAATGACTTGTTATTTTTTTATGCAACAGATTTCCTAACGGAAGCTTTTTCGACAGCCCGGCGAAGTTAACCACAGAGTGGCACGAAGGGTAGCGCAGAGGACCATGGAGTTTTTTTAGATAACGTGGAAGTGGTGTTCGACCGCGGCGATCCCCTAGCAATACCAGCTTGTTCAAAGATCGGGAGGTTGCCGCACTCTGCTTTTCCGGGATGCATGGAATCACTTCGTTCGCAATGACAGGAGTATATCGGGTGGTTCTAAAGACAATGGTTTTAATATCCAGAAACGAAACCTATCGTGTCCAAAATCTGATAGGTCTTGGGAAAGTAGTTTATTCAGCTCGCTAATCAACCGGACGGTAAACCCAGCTACCCGAAGGCACGATAACCTCAGTGAGGCTTGGGATTGGCTTGCCCTTCAGCGACCAACTCCCCCGACTTACCTACACTAATATTGCTATACAGCCGGTCCTTATTGAAGCCGGCTATCTTTCGCTCTACAAACTGAAGTTTGCGATCTTCCTTTTCTCTCTTTAAAAGGATATACCGAACCTTGTACCAGGCATATAACTCATCTTCTTCGGTACCATTCCAGTAGATAAAGAAAAGCGTAAGAACGTCATCTTCCACTTTCTTTCGCCTGACTAATTTTATAATGCGTGTTAAGGCATAGCTCAACGGGATTAAAACCAAAGGAGCTAATACCCCATAAACAGCAATATTAGGAATTATCATATTTATCTCATTTTAGGCTCTCTACTTTAAACCTAATCTTTTGATAAAAGATTTCCTAATAATGTTGTTTAAAATTTGATAACAAGACCGCTCCAGGCTGCACCTACATTCGTTCCATTGTTAATCGAGTTGGCAACCGTCGATGCCGCGAAACTAAATTCGAAGTTTCTAAACTCCAATCCAAGTCCAGCCGAGTAACTAGTAGAAGAATAGCCTCCTGTTCTGAGCCCAACACGCAGTGGTAAAAATCCAAAGAGATTATATTCAGCACCAGCCGACATCGCCAGCCGACGACTATTGGTGCCTTCGTAATTAAAACCGCGAGCAAAGTCTAATGAAATACTCAATTTATTAAGTTTGAGCTGACTACCAAAGTTTAGCATCGTGGGCAAATTGCGACTTAAACTTGATGCTCCCTGTGGACTAAAACTTCCATAAATGTCAGTGGCTATACTATCCTTCAAAACATGATCAATATAATCCTGCCGATCTCCATTATACTTTTTATCGATTTTCTGCTGATCGAAATTGAATCCTTTCCAATCGAGCCGATCGTTTGCAGTAAAGCGACCTACCTTATTGCTGAATGAGAGCGAACCTACATCCGTAAGAGAAAGACCAACCGTCAAATGCTCGGGGCCTTTTGAAATTGTACCCACAAACGGCACATTAAGATCCATTTCAATTGTTCCACCGAGGTCGATACCTATCCCAGAAGCATTAACACCATAGAAATCCTTAGCTGAAGGATCCACATAATTATTGATATCAGGAGTATCCTGCTGTTGCTGACGATCCCGATAAAACTGTTTCAGTTGATTTGAAAGCTCTCCATTGGTTTCAAAAGTATATTGAAAATCATGAATTATCTCATCGATATTATTTTGGTCGGCTCCCTTCAATGTAAGCACAGATTTGAAATCCACTTTTGATGTATTCGATCCCAATAGCAATTTGGGTGCCGCACCGGCATATATTTTTACGTTTCGGGCAAAACCAAGATTTTTAATCTCCATAACCTTCATCGAAAAGCCGGCTGAAACTTCATAAAACGAAAATGATTCTGCAGAAAAATTAACCGGCTGCCCGTTGGCAAAAACATCGCTATCAAATCCAAGAATTCCTAGTTGAGCCAGTCCTTTATTGACGGACGTATTAACCAATATGCGTGAACGCAAGGCAAGACTTGCAGCCCAATTATCACCGCGATACGAAAGTCCAATCGGGATAATATCCGTTTGCATGCCAAAACGCTTCATCTGGGTGGGATCCGTCCCGAACCACTTATTCAGGGCTTCTGTAGCCAAAGATCCCGTTACCGTAGTTCCCGTCGTAAAGTATTGATTATATACGTTTACATTTGCTAAAGGTCCGCCCATGTCCGTGCTGATTCCGCCAACCAAACCTATCATTAGTCTGGGTTCATTATCATCGCCAAGCATCAAGTTAGCTGGATTTATAAAGTTGGCATGATAACCATCCACATAGGCTGTTCCTCCGCCACCCAGACCTAAGTTTTCGGCCGTTAAATGAGTCGATTGAGCTTTGGCAATCGTACCCCAACCAACGATCATCAATCCCGCTATTACAAAGGTTATAAAATATTTTCCGCTAGACATAAATCTTATGGATTTTAATTTACGGTTGAGGTTACATCTACACTCATATTCATTTTGAATGTGATAGTATCGTTTTCACGAATTTTTACTGCCTCTTGCCGGGTGGTACTGAAACTGATATCCAACACCATCGATCGGCTTTGGTTCAATGTCTTAAGCTGATCTTCGGTAAAGCCAATTTCTAACTGTCCCTGCTTTTGCCCTCCATCCTGAACAAAGCCGGTCTGGGAATCGACCGAAGCGGCTTCAACATTCAAAGGATTTTGTGAAAGCGGGTAACGGGTCACTTCTTTTCCATTTTTATCTAGCATAATAAGGGACATATCTAATTGGAGGGGCAGCCCATTGGTATAATCGATAGTTAACGAAGCTTTCGTGAGCTGCTGATCATCTCCTTTTCCCGGCAAACTGCTGAGGTCAGCATCCAAGGTATCTTTAAAAGTGGCCTGACTAGCCGATAAATTGAATGGCAAATCAACACTTAGTTTTGGATCAAAAGTTACCGGATTCACAATCAACCCCTCTTTGTTTTGCTGGTTTACCTTTGCAATACCAATGAACCGGATATTAGTAGGTAAATTGCTAAAAAATTCGGAGGCATTGGTATGCGTAGAATCAAATTTCGTTGAACCGCCTATAACAGAACCATCCGATGAGGTATCAATCGTAAATTTAATCAGTTGATCCTGACTTAACTGCTGACCGTTCGCTTCAAGTTCCGAAGGAATTTCATTGCTACTTACGTGATTTGAAGTATTGTTTTTTCCCTTTAAATAAACGGTATTGCCATCGGCATCGGTACCAGCTATAGCGGCATAGATTGTTGTATTGACACCCAAATTCGTTTTGTAGAGGATATTTAATATTGGATTTGCAAAACTAATATCCGAAAGACGCTCTGATATATCTTTGATGCCATCAATATTAATCATCTCAGCTTCATTGTCGTTAAATACATCCAGCTTATTGGTTCCATTTGAAGCCACATCATCATTCAAAAGAACCGTCTTTGTTTTGATAATGCCCTTCGCACGATCGATGGTCAGATTATCCAGTCCGATATCGGCCTGCACATCATCGGTTTCCTTAACAGTTCGTTTTTCAGAACCGGAACCCTGCTGAGTATTTTCTGTTGTAGCATCAATGTTATAATTGATAGTATTATTCAGAGCATAAATGCGATAACCTGAAAGATCATAAGTGTTAGAATAGCTGCCCCCCGAACTGCTCCGCTTGATGCTTGGGATACTCAAGACTAACTGAGCATTCGTCGATTTATCCCGGATATCAGGAAAGCTTATCTTAAGATTTTGAATGCCTATGTCGATATTGTTCGTAATATTAAGCGTCAGATCTCCGCTACTCAAACTCACATAATGATCCGGCTGTGTAAACTCAAAACTGCTATTATCAACTGTTGAGGAACCGGAAGTTTTAAAACTTTGGGAATCGATAGCTGCTGTTAGCTGTGAAGCAATCAAATTTTGTCCGGTAACATCATTAACCACCAGGTCATTGGCGTCTGCCTGCATAGTCTGTGTCATCCAGCTGGCATTAATATCGACATTGATATCATGCAGTTGTGTAGAGGCCGGGATAGTAATTGTAGCCGTCTTAGTATCGTTATTTTTAAAACTGTTACTTGAATCGTTCGCTTTGCCAACTGTAGTTGAACCAACTGTACTAGTACCAGCATTTAAAGTGATCGTAAGCTGATCTATATCAAAACCCAAATTATTGGTGACTTTCAATACTAAATCACCATTCTTTTTGATTATAGCACTTTGGAAATAGTCGGTAGAGAAGTTGATATTAATAGACCCTGGAGTAGAACCGGCTGGAACCGGATCGCCTTTTTGTAGCGCCGTTGGGTATCCAGTAATATCTTTGAAACTTGCAGTTCCTACGGGGCTCGAAGAAGAAAAATTATTCAATCCAATTTCACCAACTTTAGAATCAACTGTTTTGGGATCCACATTCAAATCCGGAATAGCATCATTCAAATCTCCAAAATTGAAATCTTCTTCTTTGGATAATCGAACCAACCCATCACTGTCTATCGTAAAAAGACTATCGAAATTCGAAGAGGTCGTATCAATTAAAGACTTGCTCCCTCCAAGAAAGGTGTAGGTTTTATTAACCGTGAGAGGAGACTGTAACTGATGGTCGAGTTTAAAGTCAGGAGATTTTGGTTGTTCGCATGCCCACGTAAAAAATATCAAGCTCAAGCATGCTAAGATATGCAGCTTTTTTTTCATTGTCTGATGTACCGTCTGTTTATTTATAACGTTAACCCAATGTTGCAGAGGATTGGAACAGCTAAAGCATTCCGTGCTATACTATGGTCAGGAATTATCTTACCCCTTACCCCCTAATAATTTTGCCTGTACCTGTCGGTCAATTTTTCTGCCTATATAAAAGAAACTATTTGTGAAAATAACAAGTAAGAAATTGGATGGATTAATTTTCAGATCCAATAGCGTCCTAAACGTTTGGAAAAAACAAAAAAAGAGAGAAAGACTTTTGGGGTATCTCAAAGTATATTTGAGGGGCCATAACTCCAAATAATCCTTCTCTCCGATGATGAATATAACATTGTTTTCACAAATTATTTCCAAATTAGATCGCCTTTCTTTCAACAAACTGGTTACCGCTCACCAAACCGATAAACACCAAAAGGGATACTCCAGCTGGACGCATCTGGTGGCGATGCTTTTTTGCCAGTTTGCCAAAAGCCAGTCCGTGCGTGATATCAGCAACGGGCTTCGCAGTGCTACCGGAAATCTGAATCACCTAGGCATCCAGCGAGCACCTTCCAAGTCCACCATCAGCTACCAAAACAAGCATCGCGACTGGCGACTGTTTCGCGATTACTATTACCAATTGCTTAAACGTTTAGGACAGCAGGCCGGGTTCAAGCAGGTTAAATTTCGCATCAAGTCCAAGATTTTGCTGTTGGACTCGACGACCATATCCCTGTGTTTATCCCTGTTTGACTGGGCCCAATACAAAACCCGCAAGGGGGCGGTAAAAATGCACACCCTACTGGATTATGACGGGAATCTGCCCGCTTACGTTCTTGTCACCGATGGCAAAACCGCCGATAATAAAGGGGCCTATGACATCCCGCTGCTTAAAAATAGCGTGATTGTAGCCGACCGGTTCTATAATGATTTTTCGTTGCTCAATATTTGGGACAGCAGCAGGGTCAACTTTGTGGTTCGCCATAAAGAAAACCTGCAATATCATTCGATTACCGAATATGAGCTGCCAGAGGGGCGCCACCAGCATGTGCTCAAAGATGAGTGTATTGAGTTAACGGGTAACAAATCTAAAAAAATCTTTCCCGGCAAGCTCCGAAGAGTGGCGGTTTGGGACGAGACCAACAAGCAGGTGATTGAACTGATTACTAACCAGTTTACCTGGACAGCCAATACCATTGGCGAGCTATACAAAAGCCGGTGGCAAATCGAAATATTCTTCCGGGAGGTGAAGCAGCTCCTGCATATTAAATCCTTCATCGGCACCACCGAAAACGCGGTGATGATCCAAATATGGACGGCGTTGATTACCATTCTTATCCTAAAAGCCCTGAAAGCGTTAGCCAAACATCGCTGGTATCTATCCAACTTGGTCGGATTTATCCGCTTAAATTTGTTTGTAAAGATCGATCTCCAGCAATGGCTGGATCATCCCTTTGAATCCAAAGCCGATCCCCCTGAAGTGGGTGTGCAAGGGGATCTTTTTTAAACTCGAGAAAAAATATGCTCTGAGAAAACAGAAATGCTATATTTCTCGAATACCTAAAACGTTTAGGACACTATTGTTAAATTATCAATAAGTATGAAAATATCCTGCTCCAGTTCCCCGGAAGTAATTAATGATTCCCACTTTTTAAAAGTTGGCACTGGTATGATAGTACATATTGGGAATATCAGGCTGCAATAAATTTGCTATATTATACGAAGCAATAGCCTTTTTAACTGCCTGCCGAAAATCTTGGATATCACTTTTAGTTACATAATTCATATTCGTGAAGCTTCGCAAATTTGTATAGGTATCTTCAACCATCTTTTTAAAAAACGGACTATCAGCCGACAGAAATCCATCTCCTATCTCAAAATCTCCTCTGATTCGTTTTTGCTCATAGTTGATGGCTGCTGTGAAATAAAGAGTCGAATAAATGTGGAAAAACTCAAAATAATCCATCGTCCGAAAGCAACCGTCAATTAACAGATCAACAAAATCCAATTCGTTAAAAACAGATTGCTCATAATGCCTAAGCTGGTCTGACAGCATTTCCGAATTTTCTTTGCCAGTTTCAAAAGCATACAGAATACGTTCCACCCCAGAAAGCGAATGGGCAATACCGGTGCTGTGCAAAGGATCAACAAAACCCGCCGTATGGGGCAAGGCAACCCATCCCGGTCCGGTTATTCTTTCAGCGCGCCGCTGCAGGCGTTTTGTGTGGATAAGTTTGCCGGGCGATTTGGCAAGAGTGGACTTCTCAAAAAGAGCTGGCAGAGAGGGATACCGACTTATAATATCGTTCCAGTCGGAAATCTCGTCTTTTTTATGCTGATTTAGAACCAATCCGGCACTGGTAATACCGTTATTGAACCGTAACATCCATAGCCAGCCTTCATTCAACAGGTGATGCAAGGCCGAATGATCAGGATTATAGGGATAATCAGAAGTCGCAATACCGTTTTCATGCAACCAATCCTGCCACGATTTTACATCCACAAAATGCGAAAAAATGGCTCTTGAACGAGTCCGGAAATTCTTAGAACTAAACTGAACTCCCAGCTTATTAAGGATATCAGTTGATCCTGTAGCATCGATCAACCACGGGCAACGAATGCGGAATGGTTTCTCTTTTTGACGTGCTTCTATCTCCCACTCATCCCCAATACGCTGCAACCCAACAACAGCTGTCTTATCCCTATAAGCAATTCCCTGTTTTTCAACCTGGTCCACAAAAAAAGCATCCACTTCCGATCGATACCAGTTGGTATCGGATCGCTCATTATTAGAACTGGCAGCTACCAAAAGCTCATTTTTATGATTTACATCTGTTTGAAATTTTTGGCCAGGATTATGTTTGTAATAACTAAAACCACGCTTTAGCCCGCAGCTTATTTGGGGATGGGTTTGCTGCCAGCTACCATATCGGGAGATATCCCGAAGCCAGGAAAAATCGTATCGATCGGCCAGATCCCTAAGAATAAGATCAGCAATAGGGGTTGACGATTCTCCGATGGCAAAACGGGGATGTGATTTTTTTTCTATGAGAATAACATTATAGCCAATTTTATTAAGTCCCAAAGCAGTAAGTGATCCTGCAAAACCTGCCCCAATTACCGCGATATCAAAGTATTCTTTATCCGTCATTGTCACAATATTCACATTTAACGGGAGGCAGAATCTTTTGATTCAAATTCATTGCATGCAGACGATCTTTTCGTTTTTCAAAACAGTGAGCACAGGTAGAAAAGCGTTCCAAATCCCACAAATCAACAAAAACCCGTCCCTTATTTACTGCCAGCCCTTTGTTAAATGCTTCTTCCAAGGCACTAATTGCCGGTGGCACGTAAAGACCTTCGTCTCTTAGCTTTTCCATAGCACCGTTTCCATCCCTTGTAGGAATAATACTACACGCGGACACTCCGCAGTCAAAAGCATACCGCAAACTTTTGACCGTCCATTCGATATTTTTATCAGGATCGGTCAAATAAGGTGGATTCAACAGTATAAAAGCACGGGAATCTATTCCGTTATCTGTCAGAAAAACAGCTGCTTCTCTAAAATCATCTGTAGTAATTTTCTTATTGAGCTTGGGCAGTACATCAGGATGAATGGTTTCAAGTCCCATCGCAATTTCCAGTTGACCTTCCAGCATTTCCTGGAACTCCAAACATGCCTCCCCGCAAAGTTTTGGATGGTTCTCAATGATCACTCGCTCCGAACCGGTAAGCAAGTCCGCAATAGGTTGATAATCGGAATACGGTATCGCTTTTCGATCAAAAAAATTACCGTTGTTGTATAATTTAATGACCCTCGCCTTAGGCAACCGCTCAAGTGCATAGGATATTTGCCCCGGAATAGCGCCTTCTTCAACCGGTTGCTCCAGCGTGTTCTTCCAAAGATCGCACATTACGCACTTGAAAGGACATTCACTGTTTGTCAGAAATATGGCGTTAACCTCTTTAAGCTCACCGTCATCGCCTCGCTCCTGTTCATGCATAAAATGATAGGGGCGATCAGGCCGCACCTCGTTTTTTTCTGAACGTAATTCAATGATTTCGGTGGAATCCAGCATATTCAAAGGTTACTCTATTGATCACAAAGACGCAAAGTGCGCAAAAGAGACTATTAATAAATAAGTGACTTGGAAATTAAACTATCGGTATAACGAAGAAAAATACCGGCGATATTCCATTTCGCTGTCAGCAAATAGCTTTTCGGCTTTATCTTGTGGTAGAGCCCCATGCTGAAAACGGCGCTTGGGAAATACCGGCATATCCAGACCGGTAACCGCTTTTACTCCCCGCTGGACTATTTCACCCTTTAAAGCATACAGTTGCTTCGGTTCCCAATCGGTAAGCTGTATAAAGGGAATACCCTCAGAAACCTCGATTACGTTGGGCAACGTATATGGGCTAAATCCTTTGAAGCCGTGAAATTTTGTGGGAGCATATGTGCGAACATGTCCCCGGCTGAGCCCTCCGGAATAAGTAAGCGAATGCTTAATTTTGTCAACGCCCCACCCCTCGTGATAGAGCATCTGGTTATTAAGTACGCTTAGTATAGTTAATTCGGGATTTTCGTCAAGGGGGTAATCTTTCATGTTTTCATCACCGCCATCTCCATCGGCCAGGTATTTCCAATCCGGATACCGGTTTCGAATCTGTCGACAAAGCGCCTCGGTCATCGTAGCCGCCTCCACATCAAGCGGTTTATAGTCTTCCATAATTTGTATCGTCTTTTTATAATCCAACTCATCTGCAGAAATGTCCATAATCTCCAGATAAAGAGACATATCAAGCTGATCCAAAAACTCTTTTGCCTGCTCTACATCGGCGCCTCCTTCTACCGAGAGTGTAAATGCTTTCAAGCGTTGCGGAGATAATCCCATTTCCAACATCAAATGATATAGCACCAAAAATACCGATCCGCTGTCGATACCCCCCGAAAACAGTACGCCTATTGGCTCATCTTCCGGGATAGTTTGCAGCCACTGCTGACACTCGTAGGTTAGTGCCCCGATATATTTTTCACCGATTACATCCAAATCCGTGTCCATTACATTTTGTTTGGGATCAAAATAGCGCTTGTATTCCGGACTGGGATCGGGACATCCCAAAAGCTGCAGCCGCGTAATATGATGAGCGGGTACCATCCGCGTATAGGATGGATGGAATTGCTCATGCAGCCCTTTATCTTTTAGATATTCAAAAATTTCATCAATCCGTTCCGCTACAATCAGCAGCGGTCCCGATTTTTGTTTTGCCAAAAAATAGCGCATCGGTCGCCCAATAGAACGGGCCATAAAAACCTCTTTCCCCTTCTTTTTAACAATCGCAAACGAGCCGTCAATCTCACGTACTCTTTGGGGATCTCCGGATAGTACGGCCTCTTCAGCTTCTACCAGTGACATATTCAAGATGGTATTCTGTTTGGGATCGAGAAGATTTTTAAAGTCTTCGACATATTTATGTTGGATCGCCATAGATAATTCGTATATACTTATTATTGCTGTTGAAAACAGAGAATTAGATAACCAATATAGCGGAATGTCAATATTTTTTAAAAAACTAACCACCTCAAAAAGTATTGTTGAAATTTCTCAATAGTCTTTAAAAGACTCATTTTGGAATTGAAGTAAGAATCCGGACATTAATTTATTGCCTGTAAAATCATTTACTTCCACGTTTTTTTGCAGCCTTACTTATCGAAGTAAAAATATATTTAATAAGGCTGGGCATAAATCAAAACTTAAAAAGAAGGATCGTGATTGTATCGAATAAAATATTGACAAAGTTACTCTTGGTATTATTACTATTCGCGGTAGCCTGTTCAACGAAACCTCAGAAACCGGATATTCACTCGAATAAATATAAAGAGGCCGTATCTAATTTTTATTTGGCACTTGCGGCGATACAATCAGATCAGGCTTTATATGCGGTTAAAAAAATGAAGCAGCTTACAGATGCTTATCCAGCTGAGCCAGCTGCTTGGGCAAATCTCGGCGTTTTTTCTATGAGGCAGGGTAATTTTGAGATGGCCACCCAAAACCTAAAAAAAGCACTAGACCGAGCTCCCAATAACAGTCAGATACAATTTCTGGATGGTCTCCTCGAAAGCAGAAAAGGCAATATCGATGCGGCTCTAAATCATTTAAGAAAAGCAGCAAAGCTAGATTCGACAAATCCCAAATTACTTTTTGCTCTTGCAAACGAGTTTGAGCGCCAGGATCCCAAAGCCAACGCTCAAAAGATCCAGACCTTATTCAATCAGATCCTGAAACAAAATCCTGGTAATATGGCCGTTCTTATGGAACAAATACGGACGGCTATCAAATGGCAGGATAAAACCATACTGAAGGAATCTTTAGATAAATTAGGTGCTCATTCATCTAGTTGGCCTCAAAAACTAAAACAAAGATTTGAGGATTTTAAATCATCAGTCTTGGAGAAACAAGGTGGGAATATTACATTTGAGCTGGCTTTTTTGAGAAATAATCTTAATCAGCTTCCCCGGTACCAGCAAGATTTGAGGAAAATTAAATTCCCTTCTAATCAGGTTGGCTTCCTGATTACGAAATTTTTGTGGTTACCCCAACCGCAGCACAGAGCGGAACCGTCGGACGGGCAGCTGGTCTTTCATCCCCAGAAGAAAGGGAGTCGAAGACTGCAATTTTTCAAGCCCGTTGGTTTAGGCTATGATCGTCCGGTAACGGTCAGCATTGAAGGTAATAACGCCATTGTTAATCACAACTATAAATTGCCTTTCCCCGGATCAAAAACCGATCAACGGTTGCCAGCCAATGCGGTTGCCACCATCGATTACAACTATGATTTTTTTAACGACTTGGCTTTTGCCGGCCACAACGGATTTAAACTTTATAAACAGCAGCAAGATTCAACCTTCAAGGATGTGACAGACTCTCTGCAACTGCCGGCGCGTATTAAAACGATGGACTACTATGGGGTTTGGGCAGATGATTTGGACCTGGATGGCGATTTGGATTTACTGTTGGCTCCACAGGATGGTTCTCCAAAATTGCTACGCAATAATGGCGACGGCACCTTTGATGTAGAAAACTACTTTACAGACAGTGACACCATCCGCGATTTCATCTGGGCAGATTTCGATCAGGATGGGGATCAGGACGCCCTCATATTAGCGGCGGATGGAACGCTGGATTACTATAGCAATAAACGTTCCGGTAAATTTGCTTCCAAACAAACGCTTAACACAACCAGACCGAATTCAGCTGTTGGCTTTGGGGATCTTGACAGCGATGGCGTTTTTGAAATCATTAGCCGTCAGGGCAATATTATATTGTCCACCAATTATGTAGATTCTACCGGCAAGTGGAATACTCATCCTTTGCTTAAGCTGAAGAATCCTGATGCCATTGGCCCAAATGAGCAAATTTTTGTTTCTGATTTGGATAATAATGCTGCCCTCGATCTGATGATATCCGGGCGGGATACTACCTTCTACTGGCTAAGTGACGAAAATGTATCGCTGGATTCCACTGCCCGGGGTACCGTAGGGCAAATATACGGCTTGGGAGATATGAATGATGATACTCGTCTCGACCTGGTTGGGTTATCAAAAAACGCTCATCAATTGATTTCTGATAACACCGGATCGAAAAAATATAAAGCTCGCATCATTCGACCTCGCGCCTCGGGACCTTTAGGTGATCATCGAATCAACTCCTACGGCATTGGCGGTGAGCTTGAAAGCCGGTCGGGATTGCAATATGCTAAACTCCCGATTGACAAGCCTTGGGTTCACATTGGGATTGGGAAGTATAAAGAAGCTCAGATGGTGCGAATCATTTGGCCCAACGGATCCACACAGGCGCAATTTGCCGAGCTCGGATATAAATCCAAGATCATGAACAAGCAAATCTTGAAGGGTTCGTGTCCCTGGGTATTTACCTACAATGGAAACAAGATGGAATTTGTGTCCGACTTTCTGTGGCGGACCGCGCTCGGACTACGCATTAACGCCCAAGGCAAGGCCAAGGTAATCCACAGTATTGACTGGATAAAAATTGATGGAGATCAACTAAAGCCAAAGAATGGATATTACGATGTTCGCATCACGGCAGATTTATGGGAAACCCATTTCTTTGATCGCGTTTCGTTGATGGCAGTGGATCATCCAGCCGATACGGATGTGTTCGTTGATGAACGGTTTAAGCTACCCGCTCCTAAACAAAAGCTTAATCCCTTACAAAACCTACATCCGGTGCAGGCTGCCTTTGATAATACGGGTCGAAATGTCACCCAAAAAGTAGATCGTAAAGATGGAAATTATGTGGCTAATCTGCCCTTAACTTCTTACCAGGGGTTAGCCAAAGAACATTTTATAGAACTAAATCTGGGTAAAAAGAAAACTTCGGGCAAACAACAACTAGTTGCTTCAGGCTGGGTCTATCCAACCGACAGTTCTATCAATATTGCTATCAGCCAGGGTAACCATGCCGCTCCACATGGTATTAGAGTAGAGGTTCCAGACGGTAACGGTGGATGGAAAGTCGTTAAGAAAAATATTGGTTTCCCAGAAGGAAAAAACAAAACTATCCTTATTAATCTTGACGGCATTTTTACACCCGGTACCCCTCGACGCATCCGTCTTTATACGAATATGGAAATCTATTGGGATCAGTTTCAGATAGGAAGCCAACCGGCAAATGCTGATATCAATACACATAGAATTTCCGCCTCTTCTTCCCAATTGCAATATCGCGGATATTCAAAGCTCGAACATAAGAACCGGTTTGTCCCAACGGTTCCCAATTATCAAAAACTTGAAGGCACTACTCCCAAATGGAGAGACCTGGTCGGGTTTTATACCCGGTTTGGTGATGTGAAAGAATTAACCCAAAAAAGTGATGACCGTTATGTAATTATGAATGCCGGTGATGAACTGCGTTTTAAGTTCCCGGCACTTTCATCCCCCAAAAAAGGATGGATACGAGATTTTGTATTAATCGGCGATGGTTGGGTTAAGGATGGCGATTATAATACCGGCTTCTCTAAAACCGTATTGCCTCTGCCCTATCATGGCATGAAAAATTATTCCGACAAGCCCGGCCGGTTGCAAGATGACCCTGTATATCAGCAACACAAACAGGATTGGATAAAATATCATACCCGGTATATCAACCCGCGTAACTTTAATATGGCATTACGGTTTAAAAAATGATTTATCTTTATAATTTATAAAGCTATGGCTGTAAAAAATAATAAGATATCCCTCGTCGTACTTTTTGCGGTACTGCTTGCCACGCCTTATGTGATCTCTCACTACGATCATTTCAAAAAGATGTGGAAGACCAATGCCGATCAAAAAGAAGCCCTGAAGCGGTATGGGTTCTACCTTAAGGATGTAACTAATGACTGGGGCGTTCACTTTACACATCATGCACCAAAGCTGGACTCCAAGCTCGATCATATCATGCCCCAAGTAGCGTCTGTGGGCGCCTCTGTATCTGTTACCGATTTCAACAACGACGGTCGGCAGGATTTCTATCTTACCAATAGCCGGCATGGAGAACCGAATGCGCTTTATGAGAATCTAGGCAATGGTAATTTTAAAAATGTTGCTCCCCAGATGGGTATTGCTAATGTCAATACAAAGGAAACAGGTGTATCGATGAGTGCCACTTGGGGCGACTATGACAATGATGGCTATGAGGATTTGTTTATTGCCAAATGGGGAAAACCGATACTTTTTCATAACGATCAGGGCAAAGGCTTTACGAAAGTAAACTTGGGATCTGAATTTCCTGATTGGGTGAACTCAAATACTGCCGTTTGGTTTGATTACGATAATGATGGGTTATTAGACCTGTTTTTGGGCGGTTATTATGATGAAAATATTGACTTATGGAATTTGAAGACTACTAAAATTATGCCCGAAAGCTTTGAATATGCACGAAATGGCGGGCAGACGTACCTATTTCACAATCTCGGAAACGGTAAATTTAAAGAAGTAAGTAAAAAATTGGGAGTAATCAGTAATCGTTGGACATATGCAGCTGCTGCTGCAGATGTGGATCATTCTGGTTATCCAGATCTGATTCTTGCCAACGATTACGGAGTGGATCAACTATTCTTAAATCAGCAAGGCAAAGGTTTTGTCAACGCCGCAGAAAAGGTCGGCATTGGTTTTACCCCCAAAAGTGGCATGAATGTATCGCTTGGGGACGTAATGAACCGCGGTAGATTTGCCATTTATATTACCAATATTTCAGAACCCGGCGTACTAATTCAGGGCAATAGCCTGTGGGTTCCAACAGTTTCCAGCGAAAAATTGCGCTATCAGAATCTGGCTGAAGATCTTGGCATTGAACTTGGAGGCTGGAGCTACGGTGCCCAGTTCGGGGACCTGAATTTAGACGGGAACCAAGACCTGTATGTCGCCAACGGCTATGTCTCGGGGAAAAAAGGCACAGATTACTGGTACGATTTTTCAAAAGTGGCCGGAGGCAATAAAAAAATCATCGCTGACGCTAAAAATTGGCCGGCAATGAAAGGGCGAAGCCTATCCGGATATCAGCAAAATAAAATTTGGATGAACGATGGTTCCGGTAAATTCCAGGAAGTAGCTGATGCTGTGGGAGGCAAACTAAAGCTGGATAGCCGGGCTGTTGCATTGGCTGATTTAAATAACGACGGCACCCTGGAAATTTTGATAGCAAGCCAGGGAGCACCATTTAAGATCTATAAAAACACTGTTACGGCCTCTCATAACTGGATTGGCTTTAAACTAAAAGGAACCAAAAGTAATAGCAGCGCAATAGGGACCGAAGTTGAAATATACTGGAACTCTACGCAACAAATACAGATCGTAAATGCAACCAGTGGTTTTAGTGCCGAGAATCAACGTCCACTTTACTTTGGGTTAGGAAAATCCAACAGCGTCCAAAAAGCGGTTATTCATTGGCCGTCGGGATATACCCAGACTTTAAAACATCCCAAAATAAATACCCTTCATACTATAACGGAGACTATACCCTCATGAGCAAAAATTGGTCTATAGTCTCAAAAATCAAAAACTTTCGTTATAGTCATCGTTACACGCCTCCCCTCCTGATTACGGGAATCGTACTGGCAGCTCATATTTCATTTGGAATCCTCACTGGATACACAAAACTGCTGATAGCGATAGCCGCAAGCTTTTTGACCGAGGCTGCGTTGCATCGCTGGATCCTCGGCAAGTGGCGAAACTTTTCCAGTGCTTATATATCAGGTGTAAGCGTAGGGATTTTAATTCGATCGCCTATGTTATGGCCGTATGCTCTTTGCTCAATGATTTCGATCACATCAAAATATGTGCTGCGGTATAAAGGACGTCACCTCTGGAACCCTTCCAATTTTGGAGTAGTGGCCTTGCTGCTACTTGCACCGGGGAGCGTAGCCGTGCTTAGTATTCAATGGGGCAACAATATGTGGGCAATGGCCGTCATCTGGATTGTAGGATCAATTTCTATATACCGCCTCAAAAGATTTCACGTATGTGCCACTTATGTACTCTCATTCCTATTCTTCGGATTAATTAGGGCTTATATTACAGGCGATCCTTACCTCGCTGAAATATCTCCCATCACGGGCCCCATGTATCAATTGTTTACCTTTTTTATGATTACCGATCCCAAAACCACCGTGCACTCAAAATGGGGACGAATTGTGGTTGTTTTCTTAATTGCATTTGTTGAGATGATCCTGCGATTACACGAAGCAGTTTATGCCCCCTTCTATGCCCTTTTCATTGTAGGCCCCATTGCGATGGCGATTGAAATTTGGTGGCAAGACCGGCACAACCGGGATGAATCTCAAGCCCCAATGGCTTCTGCTTCAGCCTAGATTTTAAGGATACTTCCTCTCACATTATGTTAATACATTTAGAATTTTAGATATATTTTAAATTTTCAACTCTTTGTTAAAACTAAACAAAATGGGAAAAACCATTATTGGCGTGATGGGGCCCGGCGATGGAGCCACACAAAAAGATATTGATCTGGCAACAGAACTTGGCAGACTAATTGCAAAGCAAGGATGGGTGCTACTTACAGGCGGGAGAAATGTGGGCGTTATGAATGCGGCATCTAGAGGTGCTCAAGAGGAAGACGGACTTGTGATTGGGATTTTACCGTCTGAAGACGACAAGGATGCATCAGAATATTTGGATATCCGTATTTGTACCGGTATCGGCAGCGCTCGTAATAATATCAACATCCTAAGTTCTGATGTAGTTATTGCTTGTGGTTCGGGCGTCGGTACTACCTCAGAAATCATGTTGGCTTTTAAAACGGCTAAGCCTATAATCTTACTCAATCAATCTGACAAGGCTTTACGGTTTATTAAAGAAATTTCTCCCTACAATCCAAATATTGTTCAAACCCCTGAGCAGGCTATAAGCCGTATCCAAGAACTTTTATAATCTACAAACAACAAATCCTTTTGACATTTATCGTTATACTATTATATTAGTACTAGCTGACTACAACAATTACTTAAATTCAGATCATGAAAAAATCACTTACTCCTCTGGGCGAAACTGAAATGGAAGTCCTGCATCACGTATGGGATATGGGCGAAGCGACTGTTAAACAGGTTAGAAAACGTATCCTTGAAAATCGCGAGGTCGCTTATACTACCATTATGACCGTCATGAAAAACCTGGCGGAAAAAGGCTACCTGAAATACCGAAAAGATGGGGTTACTTATGTTTACAGCCCTGCACAGGAACCTGAGTCGGTGCGCTCCAACTTGATAAAAGATTTAATG
>Ga0209918_1000346_pt1 | contig 32396 bp, 32 predicted proteins | sample SalPonD_shore_MG_FD_185712 | JGI IMG/M metagenome (GOLD analysis project Ga0209918, IMG submission 185712) | Salt pond soil microbial communities from South San Francisco under conditions of wetland restoration - Salt Pond MetaG... | ecosystem: Environmental > Aquatic > Marine > Intertidal zone... | reverse complement strand
GGGCTTGCGGGGATCGGGATCGGCTCACCACGAACGGGAAAGCTTCCGGGGCTTGCGGGGATCGGGATCGGCTCACCACGAACGGGAAAGCTTCCGGGGCCTGCGGGGATCGGGATCGGCTCACCACGAGCGGTCACAGCACCGATGGCGGCCAACGGTGATAGGCCTTTTCCGTTCGTCCTGAGCGGATTTCGAGCGCCGTCGAGAAATCCAGTCGAAGGACGTTGAAGACGTGACTGAACGCCTGCAAAAAACGGCGGCCCGCGCCGGCCTGGGTTCGCGGCGCCAGATCGAGACGTGGATCGGCGACGGGATGGTGCGTGTCAACGGCCGGGTCGCCGGCCTGGGCGACACGGTTACCGAGGGTGACCGGGTCGTCGTGGACGGGCGCCACTTCCGCGTCGGCCGGGTCGGGGCCGGCAAGGCCCGCGTGCTGCTCTACCACAAGCCCGAGGGCGAGGTGACCTCGCGCCGGGACCCGGAAGGGCGTCCCACTGTGTTCGACCGGCTGCCGCGAATAAAGCAGGGCCGCTGGGTGGCCGTCGGCCGCCTGGATATCAACACCTCCGGCCTGTTGCTGCTCACCACCGACGGGGAGCTCGCCAATGCCATGATGCACCCCTCGGGCAACGTGGACCGGGAATACGCCTGCCGCATTCACGGCCAGGTCACCGACGACATGCTCCAACGACTGCGCGACGGCGTGAAGCTGGGGGACGGCATGGCGCGCTTCAGCGACGTGGTGGCGGGCGAGGGCGGGCCCACGAACCGCTGGTACTACGTGGTGATCATGGAAGGACGCAACCGGGAGGTGCGCCGGCTGTGGGAATCCCAAGGCGTGCAGGTGAGCCGTTTGAAACGCGTGCGCTACGGCGCGGCGTTCCTGCCCGAGGATCTCAGGCCCGGGCGCTGGGTGGATCTGGAACCCGGCGACGTGCGCACCCTGCGCGAGGACGTGGGGCTTCCCCCCACCGCCCGCGACCTCACTCTGGAACCGGTCAAGCCTTCCGCCGGCAAGCCGAAGGATTCCTCGCGCAAAGGCGCAAAGGCGCGGAGGAAAAAGAGTGCATCACGCCATGGCGCCAAGCCGCCTAGGACGAAAAGCAACCCACGCGAGGGCGCGAAGCCGCGAAAGGAAAAGGCATCAGGCAGGGCCGCAAAGCCGCGGAGCAGGACATAGCGGCTCGATCCGGGCTCGGGTAACCATGGATATCCCGAAGATCGTTTTGTCTCTGCGTCTCCGCGACTCTGCGTGAGAATATTCCCCGCATGAATCGGAAAGGGTCGATGTCCCTGCGCGATGCGTACGGGGCGCTGTCTTCCGAGTACGGCCCGCAGGGTTGGTGGCCGGCGGATACCGACGTCGAAGTGGTGGTGGGCGCGGTGCTGGTGCAGAACACCGCCTGGACCAACGTGGAAAAAGTGACCGCGGTGCTGCGCGAGCACGGTCTGCTCGATCTCGACAAACTGGCCGCGCTTCCGGAAGAGCAGCTCGGCGAGCTGATCCGGCCCGCCGGCACGTTTCGCGTGAAGGCCCGTCGCCTGCAGGCCGTGGCGCGGTTCGTGCGCGAATCAGGCGGGCTCGAGGCGCTGGCGGAGCAGCCGACCGAGGCGTTGCGCTGGCGCCTGCTCGCCGTGCACGGCGTCGGGCCGGAAACCTGCGATGCCATCCTCTGCTATGCGCTTGACCGTCCCGCGTTCGTGGTGGACGCCTACGCGCGAAGGCTCTACCGGCGCCTGGGACTGATCGACGGCGGCGAGGACTACGAGGCGTTGCGCGCCATGACCGAACGGGCTTTGGGATCCGACGCGAACACCTTGGGCGAATGGCACGCGTTGGTGGTGGAACACGGCAAGCGCGCGTGCCGCCCGCGGCCGGTTTGTGGGGCGTGTCCGCTTGCGCAGCGCTGTCCGCGGGTCGGCGTCAACCTTCAGGCCTCGTAGACCGCGCCGGGCTCCGGGTCGAAGGCCGGGTCCAGCAGCGCCAGGAAAGCGCCCGCCACGGCATCGGGGGCGGGCAGCTCGCTGGGATCCTCGGCGACCCAGACCGTGGACCGCAGGTGGCTGCGCACCGGGCGCGGGCGCACGCCGCACACGCGGGTTGCCCCGGACTCCAGCTCGTCGGCGAGCACGCGCATCAGGCTGTCCAGCCCGGCCTTGCTCACCGCGTAGGCGCCCCAGTAGGCACGGTTGAACGTGGCCGGGTCGTCCAGCGTGAAAAGGACGCGGCCGCCGCCCGACGAGGCCAGTAACGGCAAAAGCGCCTGGGTCATCAGGTAGGGCGCGCCCAGGTTGACCTGCAGGGTGTGGTACCAGGAATCGGCGGAGACGTCGCGGAAGGGCATCAGGCCATCCATGCGTGCGGCCACGTGAACCAGGCCGTCCAGCCGTCCCAGCTCCTCCTTCAGCTTGCCGGCCAGCTCCGCGTAGTCGCCCGGCGAGGCCTTCGCCAGGTCCAGGGGCAGGATCACCGGTTCCGGTGCGCCGGACTCGACGATGGCGTCGAAGGCGGCTTCCAGCGACTTCACCCGGCGCCCGGCCAGCACCGCCATGGCGCCGTGGGCGGCGCAGGTTTCCGAGACAGCGCGGCCGATCCCGCCGCCGGCGCCGGTTATCAGTATGACCCGCTCGGCAAGGCAGTCGGGGGCGGCCTGGTAAGTCTTGTCTATCCTGGTCATCTCTCGGCTTTCAGGTAGTTGCGTTGGGCCCGGCCGGCGGCCCGCCAGGCGACGAACAATCGCGACACGGGGGAGAGCCGGGGCGGTGAATTGAGCGCGCCCGCTCCGGTACGGGCGATGCGCTTCACCCGCGCGCGATCCAGGGCGGCCTGGACCAGCAGGTGCCGGAGCCGATCCCCGTCCTCGGGACGCACCGCGGCTTCGGCTTCCCGCAGCGCCGCCCGTGCCCGTTGTGAACGGTCGCGGATGAGCGCGTCCTGCGCGGGGCCCCGCTCGCGGGACTGCAGCCGGGCGCGGCTCACCTGGTGGCGCGCCAGAGCACCCATGGGCACGAACAGGCGTCCCCGCGCCAGGTCGTGGGGCATCAGGTGCAACAGCATGACCCCGGCGGAGGCCGCGCCCAGGGCGCTGGCAGCTTCAATTCCGCTGTTGCCGGCACCCGCCAACCGCGCCTCGGCGCGACCCCGCATGCCGCCGGTGGCGTGGCAGAAGGCGTCCAGCTCCACTTCGTCCTGGAACACGTCCGGGTCCACGTTGTGGAGCGCACCCGCCACCAGTGCCTCCAGGTCCCCACGCGTCACCCGGCGGGATTCGATGGCTGCCTCGAGCGCCTGCATGACCGGGTGGCCGGGCCGGCCGTGGAAGGCCCGATCCACTTCCTCGCGCCACCAGCCCAGCTTGGCCCTGGCCACGGCGGGGTCGCTGACCGAGTAGGCCACGTTCATCAGCTCGTTGTAGAGGGCATGTAGCGCGGTCAGCTCGCCGCGTATTTCCGCCGGCGCGAACAGGCGCGCGATGGTGAAGTCCGAACCCGGCGCGGCGGCCTTTTCCTCGCAGTAGCTATTCGGGTCCTGCATGAGGGGCGTTCAATCGCGCGCCTGCTTGTCCACCGGTTCCAGGGACTCCACTTCCTTGGCGCTGGTGATGCCCAGCTCCTTGAAGCGCCGCGCGCTGGGCAGCACGCGGCGGTCCAGCGAGCCGATGGCGCGGTTGAAGTTGTCCACGCTGGAGTTGAGCGCGTTGCCCAGCTTGCCCAGGTGCTCGGTGAAGGTGGCCAGGCGGTCGTAGAGTTCCACGCCGATGTCGCGGATCTGCTCCGCGTTCTCAATCAGGTCCACCTGGCGCCAGGAATAGGCCACCGCCTTGAGCAGTCCCATCAGGCTGGTGGGCGTGGCGATGATCACCCGCTGGGAGAGCGCCCGTTCCAGCAGCCCGGGGTCCTGGTCCAGCGCCGCCGCCAGGTACTGTTCGCCGGGCAGGAACAGCACCACGAACTCCGGGCTGCGGGTGAACTGGGACCAGTAGGCCTTCTTGGAGAGCTCCTCCATGCGCTCGCGAACCTTGCGGTAATGCTGCAACAGGTGGCCGCGGCGCTCGTCTTCGTCCCGGGCCTCGGTGGCGTCCAGGTAGGAGTCCAGCGGGGTCTTGGCGTCCACTATGATGTGGCGTTCCTCGGGCAGGTTGACCACCAGGTCCGGGCGCACCCGTCCTTCCTCGGTCTTCACGTCCACCTGGGTCTCGAAGTCGCAGTGCTCGAGCATGCCCGCCAGTTCCACCAGGCGCCGCAACTGGATCTCGCCCCAGCGCCCGCGCACCTCGGGCCGCCTGAGCGCCCGCACCAGGTTCTGGGTTTCCGAGCGCAACTCGCGCTGGGAGTCGTGCATGGTCTCCAGGTACTTGGAGATGTTGCCGTAGGCTTCCTTGCGCTCCTTCTCGATCTGGCGGATCTGCTCGCCGGTCTTGTCCAGTGCTTCGCGGATCGGTTTCACCATCTGCTCGATGGCGTGCTGGCGTTTTTCCAGCTCGGACTTGGACTCGCTCTGTTCGCGCTTGAACTGCTGGCCGGCCAGTTGCAGGAAGGCCTCGTTGTTCTCGCGCAGGGCCCGGCTGGACAGGGCGCTGAAGGCGTCCGAAAGGTCCTTGCGTGCCTGCTCGAAGGCCTCGCGGCGTTCCTCGTTGACCCGCCTTTCGGCCTCGAACTGCGCCTGCAGGCGGTCATGGCGGCGGCGCCAGCGCGAGATTGCCGGCATGGTGGCGAGCCAGCCGATGACCGCGCCGGCCAGCAGGGCGGCGCCGGCAACCACCATGAGCAGCGCATCGGGACCGAGGCCGGTGAGCTGGGAGAGGGCGCTCACGGGTGCACGCTCCTGCCGGGCAGCGCGCCGAAGTCCGGGGCCAGCAACGCGTCCGGCGTTTCCAGGTAATGATCGGCGTTCCAGGCCGCCGGGTCCTCGGCGCCGTCGAGATAACCCCAAAGCGCCACGGCGGTGACCGCGCCCGCGGCCCGCCCCGACTCGACGTCACGTTCGGCGTCCCCCAGGTACAGGGTGGCAGCCGGGTCCGCGGCACACAGGCGACAGCCGTGAAGCACCGGCGCCGGGTGGGGCTTGCGCTCGGCCAGGTCGTCGCCGCACACCACGAAGCGGGCGCGGGCGTCCAGGTCCAGCGCGGCGAGCAGCGGTCGGGTCAGGGCGGCGGGCTTGTTGGTGACCACGCCCCAGGGCACGTCGCGACGATCCAGGGTTTCAAGCACCACGTCGATGCCCGGGAAAAGGCGGCTCTCGGCGGCGATGCGGCTGCGGTAGAGCGCCAGGTAGCGGCGGACCAGTTCCTTGCGCTCGCCGGCGTCCGAGCCCGGGAACCCGGCGAGCAGCAAGGCCGCGGCGCCGTGGGAGGCCACCCCGCGCAGGCGCTCCAGGGGTAGCGGCGGCATGTCGCGCTCGGCGCGCAGGGCGTTCAGGGCGCCCACCAGGTCCGGCGCCGTGTCCACCAGGGTGCCGTCGAGATCGAAGAGTATGCAGCGAAAGGCTTCCATTGCGGACGTTGCCGGATCAGTCACCGGGGCGGCGGGCGTGAACGATGTAGTTGACGTCCAGGCGGCGTCCGGAGCGGGCGTTACCCGTAAACGGGTTGTAGTAAAGGCCGCGGGCGTCGCGCCAAACCAGGCCAGCCGCCCGTACCCAGCCGGCCAGTTCAGCGGGCCTGATGAACTTCTCGTAGTGGTGCGTGCCCCGGGGCAGCGCGCCGGCCACGTATTCCGCGCCCAGGATCGCCAGCGCGAAGGCCTGCGGCGTGCGATTGAGCGTGGACAGGAACAGGTCCCCGCCCGGCTTCACCAAGGCGGCGCAGGCGCGGATCACCGATCCCGGGTCGGGCACGTGCTCGAGCATTTCCATGCAGCAGACCACGTCGTACTCGTCCGGGTGCCCGGCGGCCCAGTCCTCCGCGGTAGCGAGTTGGTAGTCCACCTCGATCCCGGATTCCATGCCGTGCAGGCGAGCCACCTTGATGGCGCCTTCCCCGGCGTCGATGCCGGTGACCTGCGCACCGCGTTCCGCCAGGTACTCGGAAAGCAGCCCGCCGCCGCAGCCCACGTCCAGTACCCGGCGGCCCGCGAGGCCACCGCAGCGCGAAGCGATGTAGTCGGCGCGTACCGGGTTGATCACGTGGAGCGGCCCCATCTCGCCGTGGGGATCCCACCAGCGCGCCGCCACGTTCTCGAAGTGGCGCACTTCCCGGGGATCCAGGTTGCCGCGGTTCTCGTTCACCGTTCCGCGTCCTCCTCGCCGATGCGCCGTCCCCAGCGCGTGGCCCGTTCCAGGATATCGGGCACGTCCAGGGTCGTCAGTTTGCCTGCTTCCAATACACGTTCGCCGGCCACCCAGGTGTCGGTGACCTGCTGCCGCCCGGTGGCATAGACCAATTGCGAAATCACGTCGTAGACGGGCTCGGTTTCCACCCGGGCCAGGTCCACCGCCGCCAGGTCCGCCCACTTTCCCGGCACCAGGCTGCCGGTCTCCTCGGCAAGGCCCAAAGCCCGGGCGCCGTTTATGGTCGCCATGGCCAGCGCGGTGGCAGCGGGCAGGGCGGAGGGGTCGCCCGTTTCGTGCTTGGCGAGCAGGGCAGCGGTTCGCATTTCGCCGAACATGTCCAGGTCGTTGTTGCTGGCGGCGCCGTCGGTGCCCAGCGCCACGTTCACGCCGGCGTTCAGCAGCGCGGGCACGGGGCAATAGCCACTGGCCAACTTGAGATTGGATTCCGGGCAGTGCAATACGCTCGAGCCTGCTTCCGCGCAGTCCGCGATTTCCTGCTCGGTAAGTTGGGTCATGTGTACCGCCAACAGAGACGAGTTGAGCAAATCCAGTTGCCGGAGGCGCGCAAGCGGGCGCATGCCGTGCTGTTCCTCGCTTTCGGCCACTTCCCGCGCCGTTTCGTGGACGTGCATGTGCACCGGCACGTCCAGCTCGTTGGCCAGCACCCGCAGCCGCTTCAGGGCATCGTCATCCACAGTGTAGGGCGCGTGGGGCGCGAATGCCGTGCTCAGCAGCGGATCGTTCCTGAGCGCATCGTGCACTTCCCCCGCCTTGCGGAAATACTCGTCGGTGTCGCTGGCCCAGGGGCTGGGAAAGCCGATGAGGATCAGGCCCACGCAGGCGCGCATTCCGGCGCGGCGCGCCACGGCGGCAGCCACGTCGGGGAAGAAGTACATCTCGTTGAAGCAGGTGATGCCCCCGCGCAGCATCTCGGCCACCGCGAGTTGCGTCCCGTCGCGCACGAAGTCGGAGTCCACGAAGCGGCCTTCCGCGGGCCACATGTGCTTTTCCAGCCACTCCATCAGCGGCAGGTCGTCCGCCAGGCCCCGCAGCAGGCTCATGGAGGCGTGGGTGTGGGCGTTGATCAGCCCGGGGATAAGGGCGTGCCCGGGCAATTCGACTACTTCACGGGCCTGGTAGGCGCCCGCCTCGGCGGCCGGCGCGATCGAGTGAATGCGCCCGCCATCGACGGCCAGCACGTGGCGGTCCAGCACCCGGCCGGCGGCCTCCACGGGAACGATCCAGCGGGGTTTGATCAGGGTATCGACTTGGGTCATTCAGGTCGTAATCCGCAAGCGCTTGAGCAGGGCGGTGCGGCCGACCCTGCGAGTTTGGACGCGCCAGTATAACGGGCCATTGCGGGGTCCGCAGGGTGCGGTGGTATCGCCCGGGGCGCGGTGGAGATGAAATAGTGGATGCAGAAAGCAGTTATAGAGTGCGTATGAACACTTTTCGTGTGCTTGAGTATTGACAAGGCCCCCGGTTATTGCTTTACTACGAACGCAATCGTACGATATAGGTAGGACATAAATGCAACGACATGGGAAAGCTATCCTCCTCGCTGTGGTCACCCTGGGATTGACCGCATGCGCGGGCGAGCCCTATCACTCCGAGGAAGGCGACGCGAATCTTGCCATCTCGAAGGATGCCGCCCGGATTGTCAACGAAAAGGGCGAGGCGACCGCGGCCAAGGCAGGTTCCGAGGAGTCGAAGAAGTCGGACCTGATCTGCGAACGGGTGGAGCGTACCGGTTCTCACATGAGCCAGACATACTGCTATAGCCGGCGGGAAGCGGAGCGTAACAAGGAGAGAACGCAGGACCAGGTGCGCAGTATGCAGCGGGGCCCTTCCAAGAACTTGGAAGGCGGACCGCCGTCTCCCTGAACTCCCTTGACGTGACGCAGTGACCGGAACCGGCGCTTGCGCCGGTTTCTTGTTGGAACGGAGTCGTGGTTCTCGCTCGATGCGGGTGGGTTGATGAAGGGACTTGACGGGACCGCGAGCGTGGGTTGTAATACGAAAATGCTCGTACGAATGACCGTGGACAGGAAATCGGCAGGATCTTCATCACCCGGCGCGTCTTTAAGCGGGTGCGGAAGAATGACCAGTCAATGGCGGTATGTACCGACAGGGCCAAACAGGTACCCGAGGCAGAGTTGAGCTTCGATCGCGTGGCAATGGACAGGCAACTGGGAACGCTGTGCCACGCGCGAACGGAGAAAGCGGTCCGGATTCGGGGTCACAAGGAGCAAGTGGCTGGCGCTGACCAGAGTGCCCGGAGCCGGCGGACGGAAGCCTGACGGCGGTTCGGCGGGACCCCTCCCGAATCGCCCCTTACTGAACCAATTGGGGGTGCTCTTATGACAGTTGAAACTCGCAATTTGTTGATTCCCGCGGTTGCGCTGATCGCTGCGTCCCTGGCGGCCTGCTCGCCGCCCAAGGATCCCCAAGCGATGCAGCTCAACATCACCCGTGAAGGGGCACACATTGTCAAGGAGAAAGGCTCCGCCGTGGCTGCCAAGACCGGGTCGAAGGAATCCCGCGAGAAGTCCACCGACCTGAACTGCGAGGTGACGCGCCGAACCGGCACCCATATGCGCAGCATGTACTGTTACGGGCGTGGGGAGCGCGAGCAGAACAGGGAGAAACTGAAAGCCAAGTTGGAGCAGATGAGGCGCGCCCCGCCCACGGCACTGGAGAGCGGTCGCAGTGAACACGGCGGCGGATAAGGTGGCGGAAGCAGGGCGCCGCGGCAATCCGGGTAGCTGTCCGGGTGCCGTTGGCGCCTTGCATTGCCTTCGTCATGCCTTGCGGTCTGGCGACAACCAGAGTGTTCGCAGCCGGCGAATGAAAGCCTGGTGGCGGTTCGGCGGGACCCCCTCGAGCCGCCCATTACTCGATATCCGGGGGTGCTCACATGACTGTTGAAACTCGAAACCTGTTGATTCCCGCGGTTGCGCTGATCGCGGCGTCCCTGGTGGCCTGCTCGCCGCCCAAGGATCCCAAGGCGATGAAACTCAACATCACCCGTGAAGGGGCACGCATCGTCAAGGAGAAGGGTGCCGCGGTGGCTGCCAAGACCGGGTCGAAGGAATCCCGCGAGAAGTCCACCGATCTGAACTGCGAGGTGACGCACCGAACCGGCACCCACATGCGCAGCATGTACTGTTACGGGCGCAAGGAGCGTGAGCAGAACAGGGAGAAACTGAAAACCAAGATGGATGACGTGTGGCGCAACCCGCCGAAGGCTGAAGGTGGCGGCGGCTGAGCGGCCTGAGCGTTGACAGAAGGGCCAGCCCGATCATGCCCGGGGTGGCCCCGCGACAGAATGCCTGACCGGCAAGAACCGCGGGGCCCTCGGTTCCGTGGCCCGACACGGGCCCGTGTGCTAGAATTCCGCGCTTTCCGGGACCGTCCGGTTCCGTTTCAACTCACGTATCAAGGCTACACGGGCCGTCCGATATGCAGATTCTCGAGCGTTTGCGGGAAATCCGTTCCTGTTGCGGCAAGCGGCAGACCGAAGGGCTGCCGGATGAAACCATAACGCGCTTCGCCGGGCACGATCCCAAGCTTGTGCAGGCGGTGGAAGAGGCGCACGTCCGCCACCGGGAGCTTCGCGAAAAGCACGGCGAGCTGCTCGCCATGGGCGAAGTGGATCAGGTCCACGCCATCCAGGAGCACTTGCTCAACTTCTACCCGGACGACGCCGTGAATCCCTATGTCAGCCTGGCGGCCCGCGGTCCCTGGCTGGTGACCACCGGCGGCGCCGTGCTGCACGACAACGGCGGCTACGGGATGCTGGGCATGGGGCACGCGCCGGACGCGGTCATCGACACGCTCTCGCGCCCGCACGTGATGGCCAACGTGATGACGGCCAACCTCAGCCAGCTGGACTTCATCGCGGCGCTGGAATCGGAAATCGGCCACACTCGCGGCGGCTGCCCGTACCACCGCTTCCTGTGCATGAACTCCGGTTCCGAGGCGGTCACCGTGGCGGCGCGCATCGCGGACATCAGCACGCGCATGCAGACCGACCCCGGCCAGCATCACCAGGGCAAGGCGGTCAAGGCGCTGTCGCTGGCCGGCGGTTTTCACGGCCGCACCGAACGGCCGGCCCAGTACTCGGACTCGACGCGCAACACCTACCGCAAGTACCTGGCCAGCTTCCGCGACCGGGCCGACCTGCTCACCGTGGCGCCCAACGACCTGGAGGCCCTGCGCTCCGTTTTCCAGCGCGCCGAGGCCGAGGGCTGGTTCATCGAGGCCATGTTCATGGAGCCCGTGATGGGCGAGGGCAACCCGGGCATGGCCGTGACGCCGGAGTTCTACCACCTGGCCCGCGAACTTACCGAGGCACACGGTTCGCTGCTGCTGGTGGATTCCATCCAGGCCGGCCTGCGTGCCACGGGGTGCCTGTCCATAGTTGACTATCCCGGGTTCGAGCAGATTCCCGCGCCCGACATGGAGACCTACTCCAAGGCGCTGAACGGCGGCCAGTATCCCCTGTCCGTCCTGGCCATGAACGAGCGCGCCGCCGGTCTGTACCGCAAGGGCGTCTACGGCAACACCATGACCACGGCGCCGCGCGCCATGGAAGTCGGCACCGCGGTGCTTTCGCAGGTCACCGACGAGCTGCGCGAGAACATCCGCGCCCGGGGTCGCGAATTCCTGTCAAGGTTCCGTGCCCTGGCGGACGAGCTCGACGGCCCGATTACCAGGGTGCAGGGTACCGGGCTCCTGTTCTCCTGCGAGCTGGACGACGCCTATAAGTGTTACGGGGAAGACAGCACCGAGGAGTACCTGCGCAAGCACGGTATCGGTGTCATCCACGGCGGAAGGAACTCGTTGCGCTTCACCCCGCACTTCGCCATCACCGGCGAGGAAGTGGATCTGGTGGTGGATGCCGTGCGCGACGCGCTGGTAAACGGCCCGCGCCGCTCCACGGCCACCGGTGACGAGGAGGAGGCCCACGTCTCCAACCTGTGACAGGACGTCACAGTCCCCGCCAGGGCAGGATGCCCGTTGAGCGGGGACCGGCTAGTCACTCGTGGGACAGTCCCCGCCAGGGCAGGATGCCCGGCGAGCGGGGACCGCATCAGCGCTTCCACTTGGTTGTGAGTCCCCGCCAGGGCTCGGGCTCGCCACCCGGTGCGGCCCGGTTTTCCACTTCCCGTCGGGTTGAAGCCAGGTCGAGGTGCAACGCCAGGTTCCGATGAAGCGCCCGAACTGGGACAGTTCCGGCGGAGCCTGTGCATTGGGGCCGTCGTGCTCTCCGGCGGCAAATGCGGCGCGGCGGGCGTCTTCAGTCTTCCTCGTCGTAGGGAATCTTCTTTTCCTCGAGCCACTTACGCGCGACTTGCGCCAGGGTCTCGTCCTTGAAGGCGTACCATTGCTGGGTGAGCTCGGTCTCCTGTAATGCTTTTTCGAGACCGCCCCCGTCCAGGGCTTCGCGCAGGGCTTTCGTCTGCTTCTTGTCCCCCACGTAGTCGCAGAAAGCGTCCACGGTCATGGCCTCGTCGAAGTCGGCGCGGCCGGGCAATGGCAGGAAATCGCTCGAGTGGGTCACTTCGAAGACCTTTTCAAGGTCCTCGCGCTCGTCATCGGATACCACGTCCGGGTCGTCTATCAGGTCCAGCATGGACGCTTCCTCGGCGTTGACCGTGTAGATCTCGCCGGTGTGATGATTAAGGTAACAGGTGGCATCCTCGCGGAGCATGTTCAGCTCATCGAGGAGGTCGTTCAGGTGTACCGGGGCAGTCATGACGGATGGCCTCTGGCGGCACGGTGGGCCGCCTGATCATCGAGGAAGTCTCAGTTGGGCTTTGCCAGGTCTTCCAGCAGTGTTTTCAGGAATCTCGCCGCCTCGCCACCGGTGACGGCACGGTGGTCGAAGGTGAGCGACAACGGGATGATGCGGCTGGTCGCAGGTTTGCCGTCCTTCGCCACGACCACGTCCCGGCCCTTGCCGGCGGCCAGGATGGCCACGCAGGGTGGGTTGATGATCGGCGTCGCGTAACGGCCCGCGAATATCCCGAAATTCGACAGCATGAACGTGTAGTCGCGCAGCTCCTCGGGCGGAATGGACCGGTCCTCCACGCCCTTGCGCAGCGCATCCAGGTCCTTGCGCAGCTGCTTGTCGTCCTTGTTGCCCACGTCCCTGAGCGCCGGCACGAACAGACCGTCCTTCGTGTCCACGGCGATGCCCACGTCCACGTTGTCGTGGATCTTGCGAGCCACCTTGTTGCCGTCGAACCAGGCGTTGAGGGAGGGTTCCGCCTTGCAGGCGGCGACCACGGCCCGCAGCAGCCTGATGGTGATGTCCTGGCCCTGCTTCCACGCGCCAACGTCGGCGTCGTCGCTGAGCGTGGTGGGAACGATTTCGGCGTGTGACTGGGCCATGGCCCGCGCCATGGTGCGGCGCGTACCGCGGATCGGTTCCATCGGGCCCAGCTCGTCCATTTTCTCGGCGAAGGCCTTCACGTCCTTGGCCGTGATCCGGCCGTCCGGGCCGCTGGCCGGAACCCGTGAAAGCTCCACACCCATCTTGCGCGCCAGGGCGCGCACGGCCGGCACCGCCTTGACGCCGCCGGCGCCGGTGGCGCGCTCCCGGACAACGCGGTCCGAGCTCTCCATGGCGCCGACCACGGTGCCCGAGTCCTCGCGTTTCTCCGCCTTGGGCTCGGGCTTTTTGGCCTTGGCCTTGTCTTCCTCTTCCTGCTCTGCCTGAGCTTCGCCGTCCACCTCGAACTCGGCCAGCGGCTCGCCGGTGTTGATGACGTCGCCGGCCTTGCCGTGCTGCTTCACCAGCTTGCCCGCGAACGGCGAGGGGACTTCCACGACCGCCTTGGCGGTTTCCATGGAGACCAGGGGCTGGTCCACCTTGACTTCGTCGCCCTCGTTGACCAGCCACTCGACGATCTCCGCGTCGGGCAGCCCTTCGCCCAGGTCGGGCAGTTTGAAGGTCTTCATCTATCCTCCGACAGTGAACCGGTTCGTTGCCGGCTTTCCGGCATCAGGCTTCCAGGGCCCGGTAAATGGCCTGGCGAATGCGCTGCGCGCCCGGCAGGTACTGCTTTTCCATCCGGAACAGCGGCATCACGGTATCGTAACCGGTGGCTCGCTGCACCGGCGCGAACAGGTGAAGCAGGCCCTTCTCCGCCAGGCGCGCGGCGATTTCCGCGCCCACGCCGCCGTTTCGGGGCGCCTCGTGGACGATCACGCAGCGGCCCGTCTTCTCCACGGATTCCAGAATGGTATCGAAATCCAGCGGGCTGATGGTGGCCAGGTCGATGACCTCGCAACTGACGCCTTCCTGCTCATCCAGGGCGTCGGCCACCTCCATGGTTTCCTTCACGCAGGCTCCCCAGGTCACCAGGGTCAGGTCCGTGCCCTCGCGGAGCACGTAGCAGACGTCCAGGGGCAGGGCCTCGCCATCGTCCTCGACCTCTTCCTTCCAGGCCCGGTAGATGCGCTTGGGCTCCAGGAACACCACGGGATCGGGTTCCTGGATGGCCGCCAGCAGCAGCCCGTAGGCGCGCCCGGGAGAGGAGGGGATCACCACCCGCAGGCCCGGCATGTGGGCGAAGAGGGCCTCGGTGCTCTCGGAATGGTGCTCCGGGGCGTGAATGCCGCCGCCGAACGGGGCGCGCAGCACCATCGGGCAGCTCATGCGCCCGCGGGTGCGATTTCGCAGCCTGGAGGCGTGGGAAATGAGTTGGTCCACGGCCGGGTAAATGAAGCCCATGAACTGGATCTCGGCCACGGGCTTCAGCCCCTGCGAGGCCATGCCCACGCAAAGCCCGCCGATCATGGTCTCAGCCAGCGGCGTGTCGAACACCCGCTGCTCGCCGAACTTCTCCTGGAGATTGACCGTGGCGCGGAAGACGCCGCCGTTGCGGCCCACGTCCTCGCCCATCACCACGACCGTGTCATCGTCCGCCAGTGCCCGGGCCAGCGCCATGTTGACGCCGTCGACAAGAGTGATTTCAGCCATTCTCGCGGGCCTCCTCAATGGCTTGCTCCCGCTGGGCACGCAGCGACTCGGGCATGTTGGCGAACAGGTAGTCGAACATGGATTCCGGTGGTTGGATTTCGGTGTTCAGGTACTCGTTGACGGCGTCGTCCACGTCCTTCGCGCACTGCTCGCGCAATTTCTGCTCCTTGCCGTCGTCCCAGGCGCCGTTGTCCGTCAGGTACTTGCGCAGCCTGACCAGGGGCTCGCGGGCCTCGGCTTCCTTGACTTCCTTGTCGTCCCGGTAGCGCTTGGCGTCGTCCGCCGTGGTGTGGTCGCTGAGCCGGTAGGTGATCGCCTCAATCACCGTGCCGCCTTCGCCGCGCCTGGCGCGTTCCACGGCTTCGTGCACCACGTCGTAGCTGGCGATTAGGTCGTTGCCGTCCACCTGGATGCCTGGCAGCCCCGCGGCGATGGCCTTCTGGGCCAGGGTCTCGGCGCCGCTCTGCTTGTTCCGGGGCACGGAGATGGCCCACTGGTTGTTGACCACAACCATGACCAGCGGTGCCCTGAAGGCGCCCGCGGCGTTGATGGCCTCGTAGAAATCGCCCTTCGACGTGCCGCCGTCGCCGACCACGCCCACGGCGACACGCTTCTCGCCGCGCAATTTGTAGGCCAGGGCCGCGCCCGCCGCGTGCAGGCACTGGGTGGCTATGGGCACCGACCAGGCGAAATCGTGCTTCGGCCCGGAGAAATCGCTGCCGCGCTCGTCGCCGCCCCAGTAGAGCAGAACCTCGGACATTTTCACGCCGCGGTAGAACTGGGCGCCGTACTCCCGGTACATGGGCACGAAACAGTCCTCCTCGCGCATGGCGGCGCCGATGGCCACGTGGATGGCCTCGTGGCCCAGGCAGGAGGCGTACGTGCCCAGCTTTCCGGTGCGCTGCAGGGCGATGGCCTTGGTGTCGAACACCCGGGTGCGGGTCATCAGCTCGTACAGCGGCACCAGGTCCGCGGGGTCGTCAGCGAAGTCCGGCAACGGCTCGTTGACGATCCTGCCCTGGTGGTCCAGGTACTGGCGAAACTCGATTTCGAAGGAAGCAACCTTGCTCACTGGCGGCTCCGGGGCGTTGATTACTGGAATTTCCCGTTGGGCGGGGACACCGCTTGATAACAGGAACGCATGACTCCTTCAAGTATCCGGGCTCGTACCGCGGCGGGCAAGCGCCCGAGTGCCGCGCGGGCCTGAATGACCCCGCCGGCGCCTGTATAATCGCCCATTACCCTAGCGGGGCGTCCCACCGTAATCGACGTGAATTCCGAAACCAACAAGCGCGACCTGGAGGCGGGCATCGAGCGGGACCTGGCCAACCGCCTCAGTTACGGCGGCTACCTGCGGCTCGACACCCTGCTGTCGGCCCAGAAGCCCCTCAGCGACCCGCCCCACCACGACGAGATGCTGTTCATCGTGCAGCACCAGGTGGCGGAGCTGTGGATGAAGCTGATCATCCACGAATTGCGCGCGGCGATGCGCAACGTGCGCGCCGACAGGCTCAATCCCTGCTTCAAGATCCTGTCGCGGGTCAAGCAGATCCAGGACCAGCTGTTCCAGATGTGGGGCGTGCTGGCCACCCTGACGCCCAGCGAGTACCAGGAGTTCCGCGGCGTGCTGCAGAGCGCCTCGGGCTTTCAGTCCGTCCAGTACCGGATGATCGAGTTCCTGTTGGGCAACAAGAACGCGGACATGCTGGACTACTACGGGCACGATCCGGAAGGGCAGGGCGCCTTGAAGGAAGTGCTGGAAAACCCCAGTTTCTATGACGAGTTCCTGCGCTACCTGTCGCGGATGGGTTTGCCGGTTCCCGGGGACCTGGTGGAGCGGGACTGGTCCCGGCCCCACCGGCACGACCGCCGGCTGGTGCCGGTTTTCCGAACCATCTACGAGAACCGGACGCGCTACTGGGACAGCTACGAGATGTGCGAGAAGCTGGTGGACGTGGAAGAGAATTTCCAGCTCTGGCGCTTCCGTCACATGAAGACCGTGGAACGCATCATCGGACACAAGAAGGGCACGGGCGGCTCTTCCGGTGTGGCGTTTCTGAAGCAGGCGCTGGACCTTTCGTTTTTCCCGGAGCTGATCGACGTCAGGACGGAAATCGGCGACGGTCGGTCCGGATCGGATTCAGATTACTAGTTCCAGGAGGAATATCATGGCCGAGAAATTCGACAACCCGATGGGAACGGACGGATTCGAGTTCGTCGAGTACGCCGCCCCGGATCCACAACTCCTGCACGATCTGTTCGGCAACATGGGCTTCACCGCCGTCGCCAGGCACAAGAGCAAGGCGATAACGCTTTACCGCCAGAACGACGTCATCTTCCTGGTCAACGAGGAGCCGAACAGCTTCGCAGCGGATTTCGCCGAAGAGCATGGCCCGTGCGCGGTGGGTTTCGCGGTACGCGTCGAGGACGCGGACAAGGCTTTTGGCCTGGCCAGGCAGAATGGCGCCTCCCCCATTGAGCACAGGAAGGACACCCTGGCGCTGGATGTGCCGGTCATTGAGGGCATCGGCGGCAGCCTGCTCTACCTGGTGGACGAGTATGGCGACCGCAGCGCCTATGAGCACGAATTCGAGCCCATCGAGGGCGCCGACCCGACCCCGTCCGGCGTGGGGTTGATGTACGTGGACCATCTCACGCACAACGTGCACAAGGGCGAGATGGACACCTGGCGCGACTACTATCAGCGGCTGTTCAATTTTCGCGAGATCCGCTACTTCGACATCAAGGGCGAGAAGACCGGCCTGGTGTCCCGCGCCATGACCAGCCCGGACGGCAAGGTACGCATCCCCATCAACGAATCCTCGGACGACAAGTCGCAGATCGCCGAGTACCTCAAGGAGTACAACGGCGAGGGCATCCAGCACATTGCGCTGTTCACCAACAACATCTACGAAACCGTTGAGGCGATGCGCGCCAATGGCGTGGAGTTCCTGGACACGCCCGACACCTACTACGAGATGGTGGACGAGCGGGTACCGGACCACGGCGAGGACATGGCGCGCATGAAGAAGAACCGCATCCTCATCGACGCCGACGCCGACGACAAGTCCAAGCAGTTGTTGCAGATCTTCACCCAGAACTGCATCGGGCCGATCTTCTTCGAGATCATCCAGCGCAAGGGCAACGAGGGATTCGGCGAAGGCAACTTCCGCGCGCTGTTCCTGGCCATCGAGCGGGATCAGATCAAGCGCGGCGTCATCTGAGCGGTTGATTGTGGTGAAGCCAGCCTGCGGAGTGAATTGACCTTGAAAGCTAGCGGTTACATGACCGGGTTCGGTAACGAGTTCGCCACCGAGGCGATCGAGGGTGCGCTGCCCGTGGGGCGCAATTCGCCGCAGCGTCCTCCGTTCGGCCTGTACGCGGAGCAGCTTTCCGGCACGGCGTTCACGGCGCCGCGGCACGCCAATCGCCGGAGCTGGCTGTACCGCATCCGCCCGGCAGTGATGCACCGGCCGTTCGAGCTTCTGGACGAAACGGCCTTCCATAACCGCTTCGACGAGATCCCGGCCACGCCCAACCAGCTTCGCTGGACGCCGCTGCCAGGCCCGGACCGCGCGGTGGATTTCGTGGACGGCCTGTTCACCATGGCCGGCAACGGCGGACCCGAGGCGCAGGCAGGTTGCGGTGTCCATCAATACCTGGCCAACCGGTCCATGGAAGGGCGGTTTTTCTACGACGCCGACGCCGAACTGTTAATCGTCCCGCAGTCGGGGTGCCTGCATCTTGCCACCGAGCTGGGCGTGCTGGACGTGGCACCACAGGAGATCGCCGTAATTCCCAGGGGCGTCCGCTTTCGAGTCGAGCTGCCCGACGGCGAGGCGCGGGGCTACGTGGCGGAGAACTTTGGCGCCCTGTTGAGGCTGCCCGATCTCGGCCCCATTGGTTCCAATGCCCTGGCCAGCCCCCGGGATTTCATGACGCCGGAGGCCGCTTTCGAGGAAGAGGAGGGCGATTTCAAGCTGGTGGCCAAGTTCCAGGGCCGGCTCTGGTCCGCGCCCCTGGACCATTCGCCCCTGGACGTGGTTGCCTGGCATGGCAACTACGCGCCCTGCAAGTACGACCTGCGCCGTTTCAATACCATCGGTTCCATCAGCTACGACCACCCGGACCCGTCCATATTCACGGTGCTTACCTCGCAGTCGGATACCCCCGGCACGGCCAACATGGACTTCGTGATTTTCCCGCCCCGTTGGCTGGTGATGGAGGACACGTTCCGCCCGCCCTGGTACCACCGCAACGTGATGAGCGAATTCATGGGGCTCATTCACGGGGAGTACGACGCCAAGGCGGCAGGGGAGAAGGGCGGCTTCGTGCCCGGCGGCGCCAGCTTGCACAACTGCATGAGCGGCCACGGCCCGGACGCGGAGTCCTTCGAGAAGGCTTCAAAGGCAGATACCTCGAAACCGCAGAAGGTCACCGATACCTTGGCCTTCATGTTCGAGACCAGGCTGACCTATCACCCGACCAGGCAGGCCATGGAGTCGCCGGCGCTGGATCAGGACTACTTCAGGTGCTGGCAGGTACTCGAAAGGAAGTTCGATCCGGGCGTACGCTGAATCGCCCGCATCCGTGGGCTGTTGCATGGGGGCAACCTGCGGGAGGCCGCTTGCGGCCGACCGCACCAGGCTAGCCAAAAGGAGCATAGAATGAAGCTTGCATCACTGAAAAACGGCCGCGACGGTTCCCTGATCGTTGTATCCCGCGATCTCGAGCGCGGGCTGGATGCCCGCGACATTGCGCCGACGCTGCAGGCGGCCCTGGACGGATGGGACCGGGCCGCCCCGCGCCTGAACAGTCTCTACAGGGAACTCAACGAAGGCGGCGCGGAGGGCGCGTTCGACCTGGACATGAGGGAGCTGGCTTCGCCGCTGCCGCGCGCCTTTCAGTTCCTGGACGGCAGTGCCTACCTGCCGCATGTGGAACGTGTTCGCAAGGCGCGCGGCGCGGAAATGCCGCCCAGTTTCCTCAAGGACCCGCTGATGTACCAGGCAGTCAGCGACGGGTTCCTCGGTCCCATGGACCCGATCGCGGCGATCAGCGAGGAACACGGGATTGACTTCGAGGCCGAGGTGGGCGTGATCACCTCCGACATCCCCATGGGCGCGGATCCCGACGAGTGCGCCAATCACATCGAGCTGATGGTGCTGATCAACGACGTGTCCCTGCGCAACCTAATCCCGGCCGAGTTGGCCAAGGGTTTCGGCTTCGTGCAGGGCAAGCCGCGCTCGGCGTTGTCGCCGGTGGCGGTCACGCCCGACGAGCTTGGCGACGTCTGGCGTGACGGCAAGGTGCACCTGCCGCTGGTTACCCACCTGAACGGGGAGCTGTTCGGCAAGCCCGAGTGCGGGGAGGACATGCAGTTCAGCTTCCCCGAGCTGCTGGCCCACGGCGCCAGGACGCGGCCGCTGTCGGCGGGCACGCTGCTTGGCTCGGGTACCATCGCCAACAAGGACGAGTCCCGGGGCTCCTCGTGCCTGGCTGAGCGGCGCGTGCTGGAGGTGATCAGGAACGGCAAGCCATCTACCCCCTTCATGTCCTTCGGTGATAAAGTGCGCATCGAGATGCTGAACAAGGGTGGAGACAGCATCTTTGGCTTCATCGAGCAACGGGTCGAGCGTTACCAGCGTTGACCGCAACGGTTACGGGGAGGGGTGATGCCAGCAGCGCGAGAAGAGAAGGCCGGCGACCTGAGGCTCTACACCTACTGGCGCAGCACGGCCGCCTACCGTGTCCGCATCGCCCTCAACCTGAAGAAGCTTCGTCACGAGTTGGTGCCCGTGCACCTGGTGCGCGAGGGCGGTGAGCAGCATCGCCCGGAATACCGCGAGCTCAATCCCCAGGGCCTGGTGCCCACCCTGACCGATGGTGAACGGGTGATCCGCCAGTCACTGGCGATGCTGGAATACCTGGACGAGGTCTACCCGGAGCCGCCGCTTTTGCCCGCCACGCCCAGAGACCGCGCCAGGGTACGCTCGCTCGCCCAGATCATCGCCTGCGACATTCACCCCATCAACAACCTGCGGGTGCTGCAGTTCCTGGAAAAGGAAATGGGCGTGGGCGAGAGCCGGCGCAAGGAGTGGTACCACTACTGGGTGGAACAGGGCTTCGAGGCCCTGGAGGACCTGCTAGCGGACAACCCGAGCACGGGGATTTTCTGCGAGGGCGACGACCCCACCATGGCGGATCTTTGCCTGGTGCCGCAGGTCTTCAACGCCAACCGCTTCGAGATCGACCTGGGCCCCTATCCCACCATCCGCCGCATCAACGAGGCTTGCCTGGAGCTGTCTGCGTTCCGGGACGCCGCTCCGGATAACCAACCCGACGCCCAGTAGTGTCCTGGCCCCGCAAGGGGTTGACCTGGATCATCGCGGTCGGCCTGGCGGCGTGAGATCGTTAGTCGCGAACGGGATCGTCCGGAGACCAGGAGGCAGCAATGAAGAACCTGTCGGAGTTCGCCACCCGGGAAGTGGTGACCGTGGACCGTGATACCTCCGTGTTCGACGCCGCGCGCGTCATGCGCCACGGCGACGTGGGTACCGTGGTTGTCGTCGAGGAGAGAGCGGGAAGGCAGGTTCCGCTGGGCATACTCACGGACCGGGACATCGTTTACGAGGTCGTGGCCCTGGACCTGGAGGCCTCCGACCTGACCGTGGGCGACATCATGAGCCTGGACCTGGTGACCATGGACCAGGATTCCGACCTGCCGGGCGCGCTGGAACTGATGGGCGCGCAGGGCATCCGACGGGTGCCATTGGTGGACGGCGAGGGCGGCCTGGTTGGCATTTTCTCCCTGGACGACGCCCTGGAGCAGGTCACCAGCGAACTGGAGAACATGCTGGTGCTGATCCGGCGGCAACGCAAGCCGGGGCAGACCACGCGGGCAGCCTGAAATGAGGGCGGCAACCTTTCGCGGTTTGGTCATGGCCCTGGCTGCCGGGTTGGCGGTAGCCTGGTCGAGCACCGCACCGTCCCGCGAAAACGCGGTCACGGTGACGGAGGCACTTTCGCCTGCCACGAGGGCCCTGATTATCCGCGAAATGCAGGCCGTGGCCGAGGCAATGGGCCGGATTCACAAGGCGTTGGTGACCGGCGACCATGCCACGGTGACGAACAATGCGCGGGCCATCCACGACAGCTTCGTTTTGAACCAGGAACTCACCCCGGATCAGCGAAGCGAAATTTCGAACAGGCTTCCGGCGGATTTCGTTGCAGCCGACCGTTCCTTCCACGCATTGGCCGGCAACCTGGTTCAGGCGGGCGAGGGCGGCGATCCGACGCTGGAGAGACTATGGTTCGAGGAAATGACCCGCGCCTGCCAGGCTTGCCACGCGCGGTTCGCATCCGGCCGGTTTCCCGGCCTTGTATCGGAGCGGGTGGATCAAAGCGGCCACCGCTGAGTTCCCGCCTGCGTTCACCAGGGAATGGGGTTGCGGCGGCGGAAGAAGCCGCCGCCGGTGGTGACCTCCGGGGAGGTGCCGAGCCATACGATATCGGCGGCGGCCCGTTCCGGGCTCACCGGCGCGTTCGCGCCCCCGAGGCGCGTGTTCACCCAGCCTGGGCAGACGCTGTTCACCAGTATCCCCCGTTCCGCGAGCCGCGCGTGGAGCACGCGCGTGAGTGCGTTCAATGCCGCCTTGGACATCCGGTAGCCGGCCCAGCCGCCGTCCATGTCGTTGAGCGCGCCCATCCCGGACGACACGTTGACGATGCGCGCACCCTCGCCCATAAGTGGCACCAGCGCCTGGCTCAGGCGCACGGCACCGAGCGTGTTCACGTTGAAGACTTCCATGAGCGTCTGGGGCGAGACTTCCAGTACGTCCGACGAGCGCCGGCCCTTTTCCCGGCTGGATTCCAGCATCACGCCCGCGTTGTTCACCAGCAGGTCCACGCTGCCGTAGGTGTCGAACAGGTACTGGCCCATCGCCCTGCTGTGCTCGGATCGGGCCACGTCCAGGCGCCGGCATTCCACGGACAAACGGTCCGCCTGCAGGCGCTCCACTGCCTGGGCGCCGGCGTTCACGTCACGCGCGCAGAGCACCACGTGCCAGCCGGCTTCCCCGAGCTGCTTGCAGACTTCAAGACCGATGCCCCGGTTGCCGCCGGTGACGACGGCCAGTCGGCTTTCAGTGGATTCATGTGCCATGGGCCCACCATAATAGCCACATGGGATCGATTGGGCGCCACGGCGGTCTTTTCTGTGGGGCCGTAAATCGCGATCAGGTCCGGAGGAATGGTTATCATGAATCGACGACAGTTCTTGAAATTCGGCACGGCCGCCCTGGCGGTGCCGCTGCTCATTCGGGAGACTCTGGCCATGAGCGAAGAGGCGAAGGACGCCGATCTGGAGGCACTGCGGGAGCGCTGGCGGCAATTACTGCGCCCCGGGGCTGACGTGCCGTCGCCCTCCGATAAGCTGGACAGGCCCAAGAGTTACTGGCGTGAACACCTGCCGGATGAGCGTTACCGCATCCTGTTCCAGGAGGCAACGGAACGTTCGGGCAGCAGCGAGTTGAACGGCGAGCACCGGCCGGGTGTATTCGCCTGCGCCGCCTGCGGGCTGCCTCTCTTCACCTCGGAGATGAAGTTCGAGAGCGGGACGGGCTGGCCGAGTTTCTTCACCTTCATCCCCGGTGCGCTGGACACGAAATGGGATTTCAGGCTTGTCTGGCCGCGGACGGAGTATCATTGCATCCGGTGCGGCGGCCACCAGGGTCATGTCTTCGACGACGGCCCCCCGCCTACCGGAAAGCGTTACTGCAACAACGGCCTGGCCCTGAAGTTCCTGCCCGCCGGAGGCTGAAGGCGGCCTGCCGGGATGCACGCCACCTCCGCACGGAACGGCGGACTCTGACGGATATGGAGCGCTTATGGTCCTGCCTCATCCACGACTCGTGATCGGGCTCTGTGGCTTGCCCGGCGCGGGAAAGACTTCGGTTGCGGTTGCCCTCCAGGAAGAACATGCCCTGCGCCTGGTTGATCGCGACCGGATCCGCACGGTCATGTTCCCGTTGTGCGCCTACAGCGAGGTGGAAAAGCAGGCTGCCAACGAGGCGGTGCTGGCGGCGGTGGCCGCCAACTGCCGGCTGGGCTTCGACACCCTGGTGGACGGCATGACCTTTTCCTCGCGTGTGGAGCGGCGCGAGTTTGGCGGTGTGGTGAGAGACTGCGGCGGTCGTTTCGTGCTGCTCTACCTCGACTGTTCCCTTGAAACCGCGCGTGAGCGGATTCGTGCGCAGGATGCGGCCCACCCGGCCGGGGATCGCGAGCCCGAACTCGCCGACGACGTGGCCGCGCGCTTCGAGCCGCCGGAAGGGGAAGGGCTGCGCCTGGACGCCGAGAAGCCCGCCGACGAGGTGGCGCGACAGGCTGCCGACGCCGTCACGGCACTGATCGAGATGTATCGGGGGAGCGGGGCTTAGGTCCGAAAGGACCTCCGGTGACACGCCGTGGATCCTTCCCTGGAGGCTCAACCGCGGCTTCCCTGCCGCGGACGGTTACCCGAGGTTATTCCGGACCCAAGCCGGTTGATTGGCGTGAAACCCTAATCCACGCTTGATTTCCGGCCCGCATCCGGGGCGTGCGCGTGGAACCAGTGCAGTATGTACTGCACCTTGGCGATGAGCTGGCTCGGGCGCTCGGCAATGTGGTGGGAGGCGCCCGGAATGCGCACCAGCGCGGCGTCCACCTTCTCCAGTTTAAGAGCCTGATAGAACTGCTCCGCCTCGGAGGCCGGGGTCCGGTAGTCCGACGTGCCGCCCATCACCATGGTGGGTGTGGTCACGTTGCCAGCGTAGCTGATGGGCGAGCGTTCCATGTAGTTCTTTAGGTGATTCCAGGGCAGCCCCGCGAACCAGTACTTGTAGAAGAAGTTGTAGAAGTCGGAGGTGAGCACGAAGCTGTACCAGTTGATCACCGGCTTGGCCACCACCGCGGCGCGGAACCGGTCGGTGTGGCCCACGGTCCAGGCGGTCAGTACGCCGCCGCCGGAACCGCCGGTGACGTAGAGCCGGTCCTTGTCCACGTAGCCTTTGTCGAGCAAGGCGTCCACGCCGGACATGAGATCGTCGAAATCGTGGCCCGGGTAGGCGTGATGAATGAGGTTGCCAAACTCCTCGCCGTAGCTCGTGGAGCCGCGTGGATTGGTGTACAGGATCACGTAACCCGCGGCCGCGTAGAGCTGGATCTCGCTGGTGAAGCGCGGGCCGTAATTGGCGAAAGGCCCGCCGTGTATCTCCAGGATCATGGGATAGGTCTGGTCGGGATCGAATCCCGGCGGTTTGACGACCCAGCCCTGGATCTCGCGGCCGTCAAACGAGGACTCGTAGGTGATCGGTTCCACCGCCCCCAGATCCCGGTAGTCCAGCAGGTCGGCGTTCAGGTTGGTCAAGCGGCGCGTCTTGCCGCCATTCCACGTGGCCACGTCCGCGGGGTGGGTCGGGTCGGTGACGTTGAAGGCGAGCCGGTCGTTGCCGGATACCGAGTACGAGCCGGCGGTGTAGGGGCGCCCAACGGATTCGCCACCCAGGCCGGAGGCAATCTCGTTGACGTCGCCATCCAGGTCGATGGAAGCGACACGGGTGCGGCCGTGGTCATCGTACTGGACGTAGATGCCCCGGCCATTGGAACGCCAGCGCGGGTTCTGCAGGCTGCGGTCCAGGCCCGCGTCGATGCGCCGCCCGTTGCCGCCGTCCGCGTCCATGACGTAGAGGTGGTTTACCTGGTAGCCCTGCAGGTGGTCGTCGAAGCCCACGTACGCGATGTGCTTGCCATCCGGCGAGAGCACGGGACTGGCGTCGGGGCCCTCGCGGTCGGTGAGGGCGCGGATTTCCCCGTCCGACAGGTTCAGGCGATAGATCTCGCTGTTGAGCGGGTCGTAGCGCCAGTCGTCATGCCGGTTTCCGGCGAAAATCAGTGCCTTGCCGTCGGGTGTCCAGCTTATGGGTCCCTGGTGGTTGAAATCACCCTCGGTGACCTGGTGCGGGGTGCCCCCGTCGGCGGGAATCACGAAGACCTGGCTGTAACCCTCGTCCACGTAGCCGGCGCCGTCGAAGCGGTAGATGAGTTCGTCGATGTACTGCGGCGGCTCGGCCCAGTCCGCTCCCTCCGGCTTGTCCGGCATGGAAACGTGGACCTTGTCCTTGGCCTTCACGTTCATGATGAAGGCGATTCGCTTGCCATCCGGCGACCAGGACAGGTTGCCCGGCGAGGAGGGCAGGTGCGAGATGCGCGCGCTCTGACCCGTATCCATCCAGCGCACGTAAAGCTGCGGCTTGCCGCCCTTGGAGGCCACGTAAGCCAGGCGATCGCCGGATGGCGACCAGCGCGGCGAGCTCACGTCCATGGAGACCGGCGTCAACGGCCGGTGCGCGGTGCCATCGGTGTTCACGGTCCAGAGCGTCGAGCGGCGGTGATCGGTCTGGATGTCCATCCAGCGGCGCGCGTAGACGATGACGTCCCCGGAGGGCGAGATTTGCGGATCCTCCGCCCATTCCAGGTTGAACACGTCGGCGGCCTTGAACTCCCTGTCGGCGCCGGCGAGGGCCGAGCCGGCGGGCAGGACGAGGAAGAAGCACAACAGGGGCAGCAAGATTCGCTTGTGCATTGGCATGGCTCCGCTGCAACGGGAAGTCGGCTTACCTTAACCCGGTGAGGTGCGCATGCCAAAGTACAGGATTGGCGCCACATCACGTACCCAGGCGGTCGGGCGGCGGCGCGGTAGCGCCTGTCGAGAACGCCGTATATACATCCCTGTAGGCTCCGACGCCGCCATCCTGGCGACGACGGTCTCGCCAGGCCCCACCGCACCACCGCTTGCCTACTTCGAGTCAAACGGGTCCGCCGGCCAGCGTCAGGAGCGGGAGCTCTTGTGCGTCCGTGGAGTGAGTACCGGGTTGCGCAGCATTTCCGCGAACTCGTCCGCGGGGACCGGGGCGCTGTAAAGGAAGCCCTGCAGCTCGTGGCAGCCCAGCCGGCTCAGGAACTCCGCCTGCTCCGGCGTCTCCACGCCCTCCGCGATCAGCCGCAGGTCCAGGCTGATGGCCATGGCGACGATGGCCTTGGTGATGGCGGTGTCGTCCGGGCTGTCCGGTATGCCGTGGACGAAGGAGCGATCGATCTTGAGTCCCGAGATCGGGAATTGCTTCAGGTAACTCAGCGATGAATAGCCGGTGCCGAAATCGTCAATCATCACGTTGACGCCGCTGGCGCGCAATGCGCGCAACGTGGTCTCGGCGCGCTCGGGATCGGTCATCAGTGCGCTCTCGGTGATTTCCACCTCGATGGCGGATCGTTCCAGCTTGCGCTCCGCGAGCGTGTCCCTGAGACGGTCGATCAGGTCGGGATCGTCGAACTGCCGGGCGGAGAGGTTTACCGCGACGGGCAGCTCCGGGAGATTGCTCGCGCGCCACTCGATCAGCGTGTCCAGTGCCGATCGCAATACCCAGTCACCGAGCATGCCGATCAGGCCCGTCTGCTCCGCCAGCGCGATGAACTGGCCAGGGAGCGTCAGTCCCAGGTCGGGGTGGTGCCAGCGAATCAGGGCCTCCGCGCCGACGATCCGTCCGTCGGCCGCCGAAACGCGCGGCTGGAAATACAACTGCATCTGGTCGCGTTCCAGGGCCTGGCGCAGGCTGCTCACCATGACCAGCGTCTCGAAGGCGCGCAGGTTCAACTCCCGGGAGAAGAACTGGTAACAGTTGCCGCCCAGTTCCTTGGCGCGGGAAAGCGCGCTGTCCGCGCAGCGCATCAGGGCGCGCGTGTCGCGGCCGTCATCCGGAAGGCAACTGATGCCAATGCTGGCATTCGGGTACAGTTCGTGCCCTTCCACCTTGAGCGGCATCTGCAGTTCCTCGAGCAGCCGTTTTGCGATCTGGGCGGCCTGTCGCGTGTCGGTAAGCCGATTGAGGATGATGCCGAACTCGTCGCCGCCCAGGCGCGCGATCAGGGCGCCTTCCCCAAGGGAGGCTCGAAGTCGCCCGGTAAATGTCTTGAGCAGGGAGTCACCCACGGCGTGTCCCAGGGTCTCATTGACCGTGGTGAACTGGTCGATGTCCAGGAACAGGACGGCGAGGCATTCCTTCTTGCCCAGGTCTCTGGAAATCGCGGTGTCCACCAGGTTTTCGAAACTGGCCCGGTTGGGCAGCCCGGTCAGCGGGTCGTAACGCAACAGGTAGTCCAGTTGCTCCTGGATGTGCTTGTGCTGCGTGATGTCGGTGAAGACGCTGGTGTAGTGGGTGATCGCCCCGTGTTCGTCGCGCACGACCGAGGTGGACGCCATGGCGGGAAACAATTCGCCGTTCTTGCGGCGCTGCCAGATCTCGCCCTGCCAGTAACCCTGCTGTTCCACGCGCCGCCAGATGTCCCGGTGGAAGTTCTCGGGATGGCGCCCCGAGCGGAGCAGGCTGGGGGTTTGGCCATGGACTTCCTCGGCGCTGTAACCGGTAACTTTCTCGAATGCCGGGTTTACCGCCACGATGCGATGGTCGAGATCGGTGATCATGACCGCCTCCACCGTGTATTCGAGGACGCTCTCGGCGAGCCGGGCGCGCTGTTCGGCCTGTTTCTGGTCGGTGACGTCGCGCATCGAGGCCACGATGCCCTCGCGCCACCCCAGCCGCGGGGAAAGCGCGGTCATGGTGACTTCGACGGTCACCGGCCGGCCGTCCCGGTTTGGCGTGGTGAGCACCGTCTGGTACACGCCGTGTTTTTCGAGCGCCCGGGCGTATTCCCGTCCCACGCGCTCGAACTGGGCATCATCGGCATAGAAGTGACGCGTGGACCTGCCGAGCACGTCCTGGACGCTGTAGCCGAAAATGCGCTCCGCGGAAAGGTTTGCCGTGAGTATCGTGCGGGTTTCCGGGTCGATGGTGAGCACCGCTTCCTGAAGGCTGTTCAGGGTGCTTTGCATGTGCTCCATGGATTCCCTGACGGCCTGGTCGGCGCCGCGGCTGTGGGCGACGTCCCGGATCGTGACCACGGTGCAGGTCTTGCCGTCGATGTCGGTGGTCAGTGGCAGGACGCGGATTTCCGCGTCGAAGATTTCCCCGTCGGCGCGCTGCAGTTCCAGATCGGAGGCGAAATGGCCCCAGCGCTTGAGCGCCTCGGCCATGAATTCCGTGTATTCCTCGTAGGAGTCGGCGTCGGGGAACAGCTTCTGCGGGGTTTGCTGCAGCAGCTCGTTGGCGGAATAGCCGAAGGCACGCTCGACCACCGGGTTGCAGATCAGGATGCGGCCGCTGTCCAGCTCGCAGACCAGGACCACGTCCTGGATGGCGGCCACGGCGCTTTCCAGGATCCCGCTGATTTCCGGAAAGCCGATATGGCGGGCGGCTTCACTCAAGCGATGCTCCTCGAGGCTTTACCCGGGGCGCAAACCCCCTGCTCGCGCCATTGCAGCCAGTGTAACGCCAAATTTGGGGAAATACGACCACAGCGCGGGAAACCAACTCCCGAAAGTGTATTTTCCCGGCGCCCCGGGCCGCATTCAGTCCGCCAGTTCCACCTTCACCCGGCGGTTCTGGCGGCCCTTCTTCTCAATCTTGGTCACCACCACCGGGCCGATTTCCGCGGTGCGGCGCACGTGGGTGCCCCCGCAGGGCTGCAGGTCCACCCCGGGAATTTCCAAAAGGCGGATGTCACCCACGCCCCGGGGCGGCTTGACCGACATGGTGCGGATCAGCTCGGGCTGGGCGTCCAGTTCCGCCTCGGTGATCCAGCGGTCGCGCACCGGGTGGTCCTCGCGGATCAGGGCGTTAAGGCGTTCGCTCACTTCGTCCTTGTCCGGGCTCTCCGGCAGGTCGAAATCCAGCCGGCTTTTCCTCGCGCCCACCTGTCCGCCGGTGACCCCGTAGGGCAGTACCGCGCCCAGCAGGTGCAGGCAGGTGTGCATTCGCATGTGGGCGTAGCGCCGTTCCCACTCGAGGCGCGCCACCACCGCCTGCCCGGGGGCGGGCAGCGCGTCGGTCTCCCCGATGAAATGGAGGGTTTCGCCGTCGTCGCCCCAGCGCGTGTCGGTGATCGCGAAGCGCCCGCCGTCCTCGAGCTCCAGCACGCCCGTGTCCCCGGGCTGACCGCCGCCCAGCGGATAGAAGACCGTGCGATCGAGTAGGACGGCGCCGTCCCGGACGGCCACGACGCGCGCCTCGCAGTGGTCCAGGTAGGCGTCGCGGCGAAACAGCAATTCGGTCACTGGGAATTCCCTTCCGGCAGTCGCCCGTTGCCTTCCTCGTAACCGCCGAAACTGCCCGCCGGGCCGGGGAAGACCACCGGGCTGGCGTAGCCGTCGGCGGAAACACTGGAGACACCGAAGAAATAATTGTCGATGACGATGTCCTTCAGCGTGTCGGTATCGGCCTTGCCCACCCAGCGTTCGTTCGTCCACTGCGGCGCCGTGGTGAGCCGCCAGTGAACCCGGAATCCCGCCAGGTCCGGGGCGATGTCAGCCGGCGGCTGATCCCAGCTCAGCGTGGTATCCGGGCTCACCGCGCCCTCGATGTCGACGCCGGCGGGCGGGGGCGGTGCCCAGGCCAGACTGGCCAGCGTCACCGCGTTTAGCGCCGTCAGCTTGGCGGCGTATTCGAAGTTCACGAACTTGAGCGTGTCGCCGTACTCGATGCCGTTTTCGGTGCGCACGTCCTGGTGCTGGTGGTTGTAGTTCTCGTTGGTTTCCATGATTCGCACGCCCGGATAGCCCACGTCGTTGAAGGGCTTGTGGTGGCCGCCGCGCCGGAACCGGTCCAGCCGATAGACCATCATGGTGTCCAGGTTGGTGATGTACTCGTCGGCAAGGTGATCCACGTAGCGGGCCAGGTTGCGCGACGGCGAATCCAGCTCGCCGCCGGTGAAGCGCATCAGCCGCTCCGCTTCCGGAGTCAACGTCTGCTTCTTGTACTCGGCAAACACCCTCGCCGTGGTGTTGTTGATGATGTCATTGATGCCGTGGATGTTGCCGATCATGTCGTTGTTGAGCACGGCTTCCACGCGCCAGCCGTCCTGGACTGCCTTGCGCGCCATGATTTGGCCACCGTACAGACCCTGTTCCTCTCCGGAGAGCGCCGCGAACACGATGGTCGCGGAGAACGGGCGGTGCCTGGTGAGCACCCGCGCGGCCTCCATGACGCCCGCCAGGCCGGAGGCGTTGTCGTTGGCCCCCGGTGCGTCGGAGGTGGCGTTCATGACGTCGCTCACCCGGGAGTCGATGTCGCCGGACATGATCACGTAGCGCCCGGAATCCGACTTGCCGTGCAGGATCGCCAATACGTTCATCACCTCCGTCGGCTTGGGGATGCGCTCCTCGCCGGAGATCATGTCGCTCTGGGTGACCACCTCCAGGCAGCCCCCGCAGTCGGCGCTGATTCTCTGGAACTCGGTCTTCACCCAGCGCCGCGCCGCGCCGATGCCGCGGGTGTCGGACTCTGTGTCGGACAGGGTGTGCCGGGTACCGAAACCCACCAGCTTGGTCACGTCGGCCTTGATGCGGTCCGCCGAAACCTGGCCGGCGATCTCGTGGAGCACCGGGTGCTCCGTCGGCGGCGGCACGTTGGCGGCTTTGGCGAATGCGGGTGGAATCAGGAATGCAATGAGGGCCAGATAGCGCATGGGAACTCCGGTGCGATTGGTGTGAGCCTGAAAATCTTAACAGCCAAAGCGCTTTCGCTCACGGCACACCCCGGTATCGCATTTCCATCCCGCAACGGGCAAGCTATTCACTCAGCATGGATTGCGCCGCGAAAGCCTGACACGCTCCCTGTGCTGGCGGCGGCGCGGTAGCGCCTGTCGAGTACGCTGCAGGTACATCCCTGTAAGCTCCGGCGCCGCCATCCCTGGCGAGACTACAGGGACGTATCTACGTCGTGTCCCCAAAACGGGCATCGCGCACCCACGTCCGTGCGGATTGCGATGAGCTGGAGGTACGGCCAAGCGACTGGAGCAGAGCATGATCCCGTTGAGAGACGACAACCCGATCCGGATGACGCCCTACGTGACCTGGGCGATCCTGGGGCTTTGCGTGCTGGTGTTCCTGTGGCAGCTCTCCCTGGGCCAACAGGCCGGCCGGCTCGCCGTGGCCTCACTGGGAGCCATACCTTCCGTGCTGCTCGGTCACCAGTCGCTGCCCCCGGAACTACGGATCGTGCCGCCCTGGCTAACCGTGTTCACCTCCATGTTCCTGCACGGCGGCTTTCTTCATCTGGGCGGCAACATGCTCTACCTGTGGATCTTCGCGGACAACGTGGAGGACAGCATGGGGCACGTCCGTTTCCTGCTGCTCTACCTGGTGTGCGGGGTTGCGGCGGTGATGGCCCAGGCGCTGCCGGCGCCGGATTCGCCGGTCCCCATGATTGGCGCGTCGGGCGCCATTTCCGGAATGCTGGGCGCCTACCTTTTGCTGTTTCCCCACGCCCGGGTGGTGGTGCTGGTGCCGCTGGGCCTGCTCTCGCGGTTGATGCTGTTGCCGGCGGTGTGGGTACTCGGGCTCTGGTTCGCCCTGCAGCTCGTCTCGGAGTTGATGTCCGGCGCCGACGCGGGGGTGGCGTTCCGGGCACACATCGGCGGCTTCGTTGCGGGGCTGCTGCTTACGCCGCTGCTAAAGCGCCGCGACGTGCGTCTGTTTTCCCGGGTGGGGCGCCGCTGAAGGACGTTAGCCGCCAGGCGGCGGCGGGGCCGGCCCGCCCCGGGACTCGAACAGGCGGTCAAAACTGGAATCCGGGCGCTGGTTGGCGGGTGCCGGAAAGTCGCGATGGTGCGGGAAGTGCCGGAATGACGGGAAGAAGGCGGGCGTGACCACCCGCTCCACTGTGGCCACCGGCTGGATCACCACCGGCGCCGGCGTGGGCTGGCGCTGACGCTCGCGCTTCACCGCGTCCAGCTCCGCCTCCAGGTTGCGCAGTCGCTCCAGCAGTGCCACGTAGCTGTAAGCCGGCACAGTTTGGATCTCGTATTCAGGGAGCTCCAGGCTTTCCGCGTTCGCGGCATCCGGGGGCGGCTGGTCGCTGAAGTGCACCACGCCATTCTGGTCCACCCAGCGCCACGCGGTGCCACCGTCCCCGGCAAACGCCGGGCCGGCGGCGAGCAGAAGGCCGATCAGCACTGGCAGGAAGCGTCTCATATCCATTT
>Ga0209918_1000345_pt1 | contig 32439 bp, 26 predicted proteins | sample SalPonD_shore_MG_FD_185712 | JGI IMG/M metagenome (GOLD analysis project Ga0209918, IMG submission 185712) | Salt pond soil microbial communities from South San Francisco under conditions of wetland restoration - Salt Pond MetaG... | ecosystem: Environmental > Aquatic > Marine > Intertidal zone... | reverse complement strand
CGCCCGCCCCGTGCCGCCCACCACCCGATCGAAGTCGAACGTCACGGTCACACGCGGATCGACCCCTACGCATGGCTGCGCGCGGCGAACTGGCGCGAGGCGATGCGGGATCCGTCGCTGCTGCCGGCGGCGATCCGCGAATACCTCGAGGCCGAAAACGCCTACGCCGAGGCCATCTGCGCACCGACGCGGACGCTGCGTGAACGGCTCGTCGCCGAGCTGCGCGGACGCATCCGCGAAGACGACAGCAGCGTGCCCATGCCCGACGGTGCGTGGGACTACTACTCGCGGTACCGGGAGAGCGGCCAGCATCCGCTGGTGTGCCGCCGCCCGCGCGGTGCCGACGCCGGGGAAGTCGTGCTGCTCGACGGAGACGCACAGGCCGAAGGCCACGACTACTTCCGCCTGGTCGCCGCCGAGCACAGCCGCGACCACCGGCTGCTCGCGTGTGCCATCGACACCACGGGCGCGGAGTTCTGCACGATCCTCGTCCGCGACCTCGACAGCGCCGCCTGGCTCGACCTGCGCATCGAGCAGGCGCTGGGCGACCTCGCCTGGGCCGCCGACGGGCAGTACCTGTTCTACACGCTGATCGACGACGACCATCGTCCTCGCTGGGTCCGGCGGCGCCACGTGTGGTCCGGCGACGACGTGCTGGTCTACGAGGAGCCCGATCCCGGCTTCTTCGTCTGCGTGGACGAGACCGAGAGCGGCCGCTACGTGCTGATCGGCAGCCGCGACCCGGACACGGACGAGGTGCGTGTCATCCCCGCGGACGACCCCACGGCCGCCCCCCGCTGCCTGCGTGCACGGGAGCCCGGCGTCGAGTACGACGTGACCGATCACGGCGATCGCTGGGTGATTCTCACCAATGCCGGTGACGCGCAAGACTTCCGCATCGTCACCGCGCCGACCGGCGATGACGCGCCCGAACACTGGACCGACCTCGTTCCGCACCGGCCCGGCGTGCTGGTGCACGGCATGCTCGATTTCCGCGAGTACCTGGTGCGCCTGGAGGTCGCCGACGCCCTGCCCCGCATCGTCGTGCGCCGCTGGGTGGACGGGGCCGAGCACACGATCGCCTTCGGCGAGCAGGGCTGCGACCTCGACCTGGTCCCCGGCTACGAGTACGGCACGACGGTACTGCGCCTGGGCTACAGCTCGCTGGCGACGCCGGACCGCGTGTACGACTACGACATGGCCGCACGCACGCGGAACCTGCGCAAGGAGCGCGAGATCCCGAGCGGCCACGACCCCGACCGCTACGTCGCGCGGCGGCTGTTCGCCCGCGCACCCGACGGCGAGAGCGTTCCCGTTTCCCTGTTCCACCACCGTGACACCGCCATCGGCCCCGACACGCCTCTGCTGCTCAATGCCTACGGCGCCTACGGCATGCTGGAACTGCCCGATTTCTCGCCGCACCGGCTCTCGCTCGTGAACCGCGGCTTCGTCTTCGCCATCGCCCACGTGCGCGGCGGCAAGGAGAAGGGCGACCGCTGGTACCGGCACGGCAGGATGGCGCACAAGAGCAATACCTTCACCGACTGCATCGCCGCCGCCGAGGCTCTGTGCGATGCCGGCTACACGAGCCGGGGCCGCATCGCCCTGCAGGGCGGCAGTGCCGGCGGACTGCTCGTGGGCGCGGTGATCAACGCGCGCCCGGAGATGTTCCACGCCGCGATCGCGGACGTGCCCTTCGTGGACATCCTCAACACCATGCTCGACCCGGAACTGCCGCTCACGCCGCCGGAATGGCCCGAATGGGGTAATCCGATCGAGGACGCCGCAGCGTACCAGACCATTCTCGGCTACTCGCCCTACGACAACGTGCGCGCGCAGGCATACCCGCACCTGCTGGTGACCGCGGGGGTCTCCGACCCGCGCGTGACCTACTGGGAGCCGGCCAAGTGGGTCGCGCGCCTGCGCGCGACGAAGACCGACGACCACCTGCTGGTGCTGAAGACCAACATGAGTGCCGGACACGGCGGCGCGAGCGGGCGCTTCGACTATCTCGAGGAGGTCGCCTTCCGCTACGGCTTCCTGCTCCAGGTATACGACCGCGTCGAGGCCGAGCCGCACCGCGGGACATGAACCGCGGGCCGGCGCGCCGGCCCGCGCCGGTCGACGACCGGGGCACTCGCCCCCCGTGCCGCCGGCGGATCCCGACCAGCCGCCCCGAACCGGTTTCGGGCCCGCTCGCGGTCCGGTGTATCCTTGTGCGCCCCATCGAACGCACCAACCCAGGAGATGCCCATGCCCGGCCTGTTGCCCGACGTGGACCCCGAAGGCCTGCTCGAGTACTCGGTCGTCTACACCGACCGCTCGCTGAACCACATGTCCCAGGCCTTTCAGGGCGTGATGCGCGACCTGTCGCGCACGCTCACGCAGGTCTACGACGCCCGCGCCGCGGTGATCGTGCCCGGCAGCGGCACTTTCGGCATGGAGGCCGTGGCGCGGCAGTTCGCCAGCGGCCGCAAATGCCTGGTGATCCGCAACGGCTGGTTCAGCTATCGCTGGACGCAGATCCTCGAGATGGGCGACATCCCGTCTGCCCATACCGTGCTCAAGGCCCGCCAGGTGAGCGCGGCCCCGCAGGCACCCTTCGCGCCCGCGCCGATCGAGGAGGTCGAGGCCCGCATTGCCAGTGAGCGTCCGGACCTCGTGTTCGCGCCGCACGTCGAGACCGCCTCGGGGATGCTGCTGCCCGACGACTACCTGGAGCGCGTCGCCGCCGCGGTGCACGCCGTGGGCGGCCTGTTCGTGCTGGACTGTATCGCCTCGGGCACGATCTGGGTGGACATGAAGGCGCTCGGCGTGGACGTGCTGGTGAGCGCTCCCCAGAAAGGCTGGAGCGGCTCGCCCTGCTGCGGGATGGTGATGCTCGGCGAGACGGCCCGCGAGCGCATCGACGACACCACGAGCACCAGCTTCGCGATGGACCTGCGCAAGTGGCTGCAGATCATGGAGGCCTACGAGGGGGGTGGCCACGCCTACCACGCGACCATGCCGACCGACGGCCTGACACGCCTGCGCGACGTGATGCGCGAGAACGAGGCCTTCGGCTTCGACAAGCTGCGCTCGGCACAGCAGGAACTCGGAAACCGCGTGCGCGAGCTCCTGGTGCGCCACGGGTTTCCCAGCGTCGCGGCAGAGGGCTTCCAGGCCCCGGGCGTCGTGGTCAGCTACACGAACGATTCCGGCATGGTGGGCCGCTTCATCGAGGCCGGCCTGCAGGTCGCCGGCGGCGTGCCGCTGATGTGCGACGAGCCCGAGGACTACCAGGCGTTCCGCATCGGCCTGTTCGGTCTGGACAAGCTCCACCACGTCGACCGCACGGTGGACAATCTGGAACAGGCCCTGCGCCGGATCGCGGACTGAGCCGGCACGACGCGCGCCGGCGAGCGGCCACGCGCCGGCGGCCGCGCCGTCAGAATCCGCGGTAGACGAGCACCTGGTCGACCACGTGCGCCTCGGCGGCCTCCAGGGGGAACGCCTGGAAACGCTCGCTCGCCTCCACGAGCGCCCACCGACCCTCGGCCTCGAGCGCTTCGCGCCGCGCCCGGTACGCGGCGTTGGCGTCGCCATCGACACGCTCGCTGACGATGAACACGCCGCCGGGGCGCAGCACCCGCGCCAGTTCATCGTAGGCCTCCGCGGGCGCGTGCCCGGCCGTGAACACGCCGACCGCCACGATGGTGGCGAAATGATCGTCCGGAAGCTCCAGCGGCCGGCCGAGCACGGCGCGCTGGATCCGCTCGTAGCAGCCGCGCTCGTGCGCCAGGCCCAGCATTGCCTCGCTCATGTCGATCGCGGTCATGCCCGAGTATCCGAGCGCCCGCAGCAACATGCCGACGAGCCCCGTGCCGGCACCGCAGTCCAGGATCGGGCTCTCCGTGCGCGGCACGTGCCGCCCGACCAGGCCGGCGACGATACCGGGCAGCTGGTAGCCCATGACCATCACATCGCGATCGTACTGCCGGGCCCATTCGCTGTAGCCGGCCGCAAGCTCGTCGAGATCGCGGGCCGAATACACCTTCTCGAGAATCTCCTGCTGCGCTTCGCCCATCGATACCTCCCCAGCGGTCATCGCACGCCGACGCCACCGATCAGGCACCGCCGGCGCGAGCGTGGACACGCTAGGCCGTTGCGCGCCCGGAATCAAATGGCAGTCGCGCCGGCGCGACGCATGACGTTGCGCTTGCGTATCGCGTGCAGCACATGTCGAACGCGGACATCGATCGCCGGAATCCGGATCTGAACCAGCAGTGGATCGAGTTGCGCGGCCGTCGGGGTGGGACGGGCCGGCAATCCGTCGCGCGCGGCCGAACGCATTACGGCCGACGGCCGACTGGAGATCTCCCGCGGGGACGGTACGGCGCGGCGGACCGATCCGCGATCCGGATCGTCGTCCGCTGCCCGGGCCCGCGATTCCGGCGAGTCGGTGCGCGCCGGGGCGGCGGGCGATTGTGTGACGACCGACACGGGTAACGTGCCCCCGAACGCGCGATCCTTGTGCGTGAGCAGCGTTTGCGCCGGAAACCGCCCATCGCATGGTCCACGGTCCACGACACCAGCACGACGCGTTCGCGCCGGGCTTCGGGCTCGTCCTGGCGCTGACCCTCGTGCTCGCCTACTGCACCGCGACGGTGGCCCCGCGCGACCAGCAGGATCTTTGCGCGATCTTCGCGCAGCGCCCGGACTGGTACGACGAGGCGCGCGCGGCCGAGTCGCGCTGGGGCACGCCGGTAGCCACGCTCATGGCCTTCGCGCAGGTCGAGTCCGGCCTGCGCCCGCACGCCCGGCCCGCGCGCGAATGGCTGTTCGGACTGATCCCGGCCGGACGCCCGTCATCGGCCTACGGATACGGGCAGATCGGCGACGCCGCCTGGTCGGACTACGAACGGGCACGGGGGAGCTTCGGCCGCAGCCGCGCCGACATGGCGGACGTGCTCGATTTCATTGGCTGGTACAACCGCCGCAGCACGGCGACCCTGGGGATCGCCCTCTCGGATGCCGAGCGCCTGTACCTCGCCTACCACGAGGGCCCGGCCGGTTACCGCGGGGGGGACTGGCGGGACCGACCCGCGCTCCGGCGCCTCGCGCGGCGCGTCGGCCAGCGGGCGCACGCCTATGCCGCACAGCTCGCCCGTTGCGGGCATCGCTTCCGGTGCGATGCCTGGTACGAGGTACGGCCCTGGTGCGACGCGCGCGACGGCTGAGTCACGGGCCGGACGTCGCGCTGCGAACCAGCGCAATCGAGGCATCCCGATCCGGCCGTCCGTGGCTGTGCGCGACGATGGCAGGTCCACCACGGTGGCAAGGTCGTTGCGCGGTCTTCCGGGTAATCGAACGCAAGATCCATGAGCCGGGTGCCGCAGTACAGGTAGCGGCGGTCACGCACGGTGGCCGACGCGGAGTGGATGCCCGGCGTGCGTATCGACAGCCGGCGGTTCACGATCCAGGTGCGAACGTACTCGCTGCCGGTGCCGCGGACGTGGAACAGGACACGGACGGATCCAGCGCCTTATCCGGACGCGTGCACGCAACGACCGGCGACGAAGGTCTGCCGTGGCTGGAGGTTGGCGTCGAGCAGGGTGACGTCGGCGTCGAAGCCGGCGGCGACCCGGCCCTTGCGGTGATGGAGGCCGAGGACGCGGGCGACGTTGCCGGACACGAGCCCGAGGGCGCGATCCAGCGGCAGGACGCCGTCACGCACGATGCGCTGCCAATCGCCCAGCAGCGCCGTGTTGCGCGCGACGCGCATGCCGACGTAATCACCGCGCGCGTCGAACTCCGGCAGGCTGCCGTTGCAGTCGGAACTGATCGTGATCCGGTCGTCCGATACACCCGCGTCGAGGAGGGTGCGCACCGCGTTCAGTGCCGAGTACTCGTGATCGCCGGGGCAGTCGTCGAACGCGGTGACGTCCACGCTCGCGCCGAACATCTTCGCGTACTCCGCGGCCTCCTCGAGCAGCTCGTGACGCCGGTTCACGTGCGTCGGAATCACCTGGTCCGCCGGAATCTCGGTCTCCGACAGCAGCCGCCGCAATACCTCGAGGCCCCGCGGGCCGTCCCCCACGTGGAAGTGGCAGATACCTCGCTTGCCCGCCAGCATCGCGCCGACCCGGGCCTCGCTGACCAGCCGCTCGATTTCGTGCTGGCGGGGCTGGCTCGACCGGTGATCCGAGATCGCGATCTCGCCCACGCCGATGACCTCCGGTATCCACGCGAGGTCGCGCTGCACGTCGCCGGTCAGCGTCGGTGGCGGTACGCGGTATGCGCCGGTATACATGTACGCATCGATTCCCTCCGCCCGAAGCCCGCGCACCTTGGCCAGCAGGTCGGCCGGCGAGCGGCTGACGCAGTCGGTCCCGAGCACGCCGACGACCGTGCCGATCCCCATCGCGGCGATCTCGGCCGCGCCGATCCCGGGGCAGCGGGTACCGGGTCCGCCTTCACCACCGCCGCCGGTGACGTGGGCGTGCTGATCGATGAAGGCGGGAACGGCCATCAGCTCGCGGGCCTCGACGATGTCCACGTTCCAGTCCGCGGGGACCGCGAGGTCGCGACCGATGGCCGCGATCCGGCCGTCCGCGATCAGGATGTCCGTGGCATCCGGCGCCGTCGGCGACACGATGCGCCCGACGCGCAACAGCCGGATCAATGAACCCGGCGGATCCGGATCGACGATCATCGCACGCGGTCCATTGCGCCGGCGTGCCGCAGCGAATGTTCGGCCTCAGCCACTGCTCGCCACGACCGGGGCCCGAAAGCTGCGCCCCTTGACCCGCTGCGTCGCACCCTCGAGGTCATCAACCAGCAGTACGAGCAGGTCGCCCTCGCTCGCTTCGTCGAGCGCGCGCTCCACGGCCTCGCTCTCGTCCATGACGATCTCGACCGGGCAGGAGCCGTCCGCTTCGGCACCGCTCTTCACCAGGCCCGCGGCCTCGCCGAGCTCGCGGCCGCGCGGATGCGTCTCGCACACGAACAGCGCATCGTGCATCTTCGCGAGCTGCGTGCCGAGCGCGACGATATCCTCGTCGCGCCGGTTGCCGGGCGCGCTCGCCACGCAGATGCGCTTGTGCGCCTGCAGGCTGCTCACGAGGTCGTCGAGCGCCTCCAGCGCCGGCACGTTGTGGCCGTAGTCGATCAGCACCTTCACGCCATCGGCCTCGACGAGGTTCGTGCGACCGGGGTTCTGGCCCGGTGTCGGATGGAAGGTCTGCAACCCCATCTGGATATCGGCGGCCGTCAGGCCGAGGCCGTAGGAAGCCGCGGCCGCGGCGAGCGCGTTGGCCACGTTGAAGCGTGCATGCCCGTCGAACGTGATGGGGACGTCGGCGACGTGAATGATCTGGGCCTCGACGTGCCCCTGGCGCATGACGATGTGCTCGTCGTGCACCGTGAAAGCGACGCCGTGCTCACGCACGTGCTGGCGCACCGGCCTCGAATCCGGATCCATCGTGAAGTATACGATGTCGCCGCGGGCCCACTGCGCTCCCTCGAGCACGCGCTCGTCGTCGGCGTTGAGCACGGCTGTGCCACCCTCGCGCACCGCATCCACCACGACCGTCTTGCAACGCGCGAGCTCGTCCAGCGTGTGGATGTCGCGCTCGCCGAGGTGATCGCTCGCGATGTTGAGCAGCACGCCCACATCACACTCGTCGAATCCGAGCCCGCGGCGCATGATGCCGCCGCGTGCGACCTCGAGCACGGCATGCTCGACCGTCGGCTCGCGCAGGACGGTGGCCGCGGCGTGCGGGCCACTGTAGTCGCCGCGCATGATCACGTGATTGTCGATCTCGATGGCACCGGTGCACGCCATCCCGACCTTGCGCCCCGCCTGACGCAGCAGATGGGAAATCAGGCGCACGGTCGTGGTCTTGCCATTCGTGCCGGTCACGGCGGTGATCGGAATGCGGCCGTTATCCGCCGGATCGGGGAACAGCATGTCGACCACGTGCTTGCCGACATCGCGCCCCTGGCCGTGTGTCGGCGAGGTGTGCATCCGGAAGCCGGGTCCCGCATTCACCTCGACGACACCCGCCGACTGCTCCTCGAGTGGCTTCGACAGCGTCTCCGCGAGCAGGTCGATGCCGATGATGTCCAGCCCGACGAGACGCCCGATCCGCTCCGCCGCGTAGTGCACCTCGGGGTGCACGTCGTCCGTCACGTCCGTGGCGGTGCCACCGGTGCTCAGGTTCGCTGTGGACTTCAGCCACACGACCTGGTCCTTCGGAATCACGGACTCCAGCGACAGACCCTGCTGCTCGATCAGGCGGAACGACTGCTCGTCGAGATGAATCTGCGTCAGCAGGTTCTCGTGGCCGACGCCGCGCCGCGGGTCCTGGTTCTCGGCATCGACGAGTTCGTCGAGCGTCGACTCGCCGTCGCCGACGACGTGCGCGGGCCGCCGCCGGGCCGCGGCCACGAGCGTGCCGTCGACCACCAGCAGGCGATGGTCTTCGCCGCGAACGTACTGCTCCACCACCACGGTCTCGTGCCGTCGGTAGGCCGCATCGTAACCCTCGCGCAACTCCTCGTCGGTGTTGATGTCGGTGCTGACGCCGCGGCCGTGATTGCCGACGAGCGGCTTGGTGGCAACCGGATAACCGAGGTAGTGGGCGGCTTCGAGCGCTTCCTCGAACGAGTAGCAGACCTGGCCCTGGGGCACCGGGATCCCGGCGTCTCCGAGGATCTGCTTGGTCCAGTTCTTGTCGTCCGCGATACCGTAGCCGATCAGGCTCGAGCGCCAGGTGACCGTCGCCTGGAACCGCTGCTGCCTGTGCCCGTGCCCGAGCTGGATATAACTGCTCTCGTCGCTCAGGCGCGTGTACGGGATATCGCGCTCACGGGCCGCGTTGACGATCGCCGCGGTCGAGGGCCCGAGCATGTGCGCGTCGCGCACCTCCTTCAGCCGCGCGATGATCGCTTCCATGTCGATCTCGCCGCCGTGGAATAGGCGGTCTACCAGGTCCACCGCCTCGCGGCCGGCGGCCAGCCCGCAAGCCTCGTCCCGATAGCGATAGACGACGTTGTAGATCCCGGTCTCGTAGGAATCGATCGTCTTTCCGTACCCCACGGAGAACCCGATCAGGTTCTGCAGTTCGATGGAGACGTGCTCGACCACGTGACCCGCCCAGGTCCCGCGATGCACGCGCTCGAGGAAACCGCCCCGCCGGCCGACGGAGCAGCGATGCTCCTGGAGCGTCGGCATCAACTCCTTGAGGCGGCCCACGATGCCCGGGACCGTATCGCTCGGGCATTCCTCCAGGTCCCCGATGTCGAGGCGCATGTAAATCGTGAGATAGCGACTGTAGTAGTTCGGTCCGCGAAGGGCGCGGAGTTCGAGGATCTTCAAATCAGCCTCCAACCCGGGACTGCAGTGCCTCCGGGGAGAGATATTGGCGCTCGTCGATGTCGAAGCCGTGACCACTGATGAGCGCGTGCATGATCATGTTCTCGATCGCCACGGCTTCGCCCATGGCGAGCTCGGCCACGTTCGAGCTGGCCATCTCGCGACTGTCGATCAGGATGACGTGCCCCGAACCCACGGCCTCGAGCATCCGGTTCGGGTGCACGATCACCGCGGCGTCCTCGCCGAGCCCGACGCCGAGGTGCTCGGGGTTGGTCGCCCCGACCTCCATCAGGCGCGTGAAACGCCCGCGCTCGAGGAAGTGACTGTCGATGATCACGCCATCGAGGAAACCCAGCCCGGAGCTCATCTTGACGGCACCCTTGTGGAGGGCGTCGGCGGCGCCACCGTTGTAGATCATCGTGGACGACAACGCCACGGCCCCGGCACTCGTGCCCGCAACGACGGCGCCCGCGTCGAGACGATCGCGGATCGCCTCGAGCAGGTCCGAGCCGCCAAGCACGTTGGTGATGCGCAGCTGGTCGCCGCCGGTGAAGAAGATGACGCCGCTCTGCTGCACGCACCCGATGCTTTCGCGATCGCCGGCCGCGGCGCGGTCACGCACGCCCAGGCAGTGAACGTCGCTGGCACCCAGACGCTTGAACACGGCCTCGTAGGTCGGCAACACCTCGTCCGGGTAACCACTCGCCGTGGCGATGACCGTGACCGCGCTGTCTCCCGCGGGCGCCAGCGAGATGACGCGGGACAGCACTTCGAGCTCGGCTTCCTTGTCCTCGGCGCCGCCGATCGCGACGAGGCACCCGCAGGTGTCGGACCATTTCAGGTTTCGGGCCATTGAGACACCATGGATTGTTTTCGTCGCGTGAGCGACGCCAGTGACCGGATGGGGGAAACGACGCGAATTTTTTGCCAGTGTATCACCCAATCGGCGGTGAAACGGCAGTCGCCCCACTCCGTCGCCCGCGCGCAGGAAACGGTCGAGGCCGGCATCCTCCCGGCTGCCGGCTCATGCGGGAATCGCGTACGCCCGCGGGCGGGGACCGGCATGCAGCACGCGTTGCGCGACGACGGCTCGACCGCCACCGTGACAGCGCCATTCTGTTGGATACATTCGCGCGGTCACTCCCGATCGGATCGCCCGGGCGGCACCCCGGTCCTCGGAGTGGGTCCGTGGGCAACCGGTCCGGAGATCAGGCCTGGCCGTACAACGCCAGGCAGATCGCGACGGCCGCGGCCACGCCGGCGACGTCCGCCAGCAGCGCACACGGCAGCGCGTGGCGTACCCTGCGAATGCCCACCGCGCCGAAGTAGACGGCGAGCACGTAGAAGGTCGTCTCGGTCGAGCCCTGGATCGTGCTCACCAGGTAGCCGGTATAGCTGTCGGGACCGATCGACGGGTCCTGGATGATCGACGCCAGGATGCCGTACGCGCCCGACCCGGAGAGCGGCCGCATCAGCGCCATCGGCAACGCATCGGTCGGCAGGCCCACATGGCTCGTGATCGCGCCGATGGGGCCGATCAACATGTCCATCGCGCCGGACGAGCGGAACATGCCGACCGCGACGAGGATCGCCACCAGGTAGGGAATGATCCGCACGGCAACATTGAAGCCGTCGCGCGCGCCCTCGACGAACACCTCGTATACCCGGACCCGCTTCACCATGCCGAAGCCCAGAAACCCGACCATCAGGCCCGGTACGATCCACGGGGCAATCGTCTTCCCGAAGGCCACGGTGAGCGGCACCAGCGCGACGACAACCAGCAGCACGAGGGCCGAGACCCACCCCGGATACGCGTCGTCCGACGCCTCGGGCAGCGGCGCCTCGACCGTGTCCGCGCGTTCGTCCGGAGAGGCCTCTTCGTCCTGCTCGCCCGATGCGACCGCGGTGGGCGGCGGCGAGGCAAAGCGGCCCTGAAGCAGCTTGCAGGCGACGATGGCCACGGCGGTGGAGCAGATCGTGGCGACCAGCGTGGTCGGGACGATGCCCGCCGCGTCGCTCGACCCGGCGGCCGCGCGCAGTGCGATCACCCCGGTCGGAAGCAGCGTGATCGACGAGGTGTTGATGGCAAGAAACAGCGCCATCGCGTTGGTCGCCGTCCCCTTGTGCGGATTGAGCCGGTCGAGTTCCTGCATCGCGCGGATCCCGAACGGCGTGGCCGCATTGCCGAGCCCGAGCGCGTTCGCCGCCAGGTTCATGATGATGGCACCCATCGCCGGATGGTCGGGCGGGACTTCGGGGAACAGCCGCACCAGGAGCGGGCGCAGCACCCGGGCGATGACCCGCAGCAGGCCGCCGGCCTCCGCCACCTTCATCAGGCCGAGGAACAGGCCCATCACCCCGATCAGGCCAATCGCCAGCGTGACCGCGTGCCCCGCCGTGTCGATCATGCCGAGGCCGAGCGCCTGCATCGGCGCGTGGGCGTCGGCACTGCCCGTGGGCGCGACCCAGGTTCCCTGTCGGATCGCCGCCACGACGAAGGACACGAGCACGATGCCGAAGAAGATGACGTTCATGGGGTGACCCGGCACGGCAAAGGACGCAGGGTAAACGTTCGGCGGGCAAGAGCGTAAGCAGTGGCGATGACGCGACGGCGCCGCGTGCCCGGGCGTACGATGGATGCAATCGCTTCGGAAGGGGTTCGATGCTGCTCGTCGTGTTCGGCCTGGTCGTGCTGGGGCTCGTATTCCTCCCCGGACTCTGGGTGCGCCGGGTGATGGAACGCTACAGCCGACCCGATGACCGGTATCCGTCGACGGGTGGCGGGCTCGCGCGCCACCTGCTCGACCGCTTCGAGCTCGGCCGCGTGCGCGTCGAGCGCACCGACGCGGGCGATCACTACGACCCGCACGACAAGGCCGTGCGCCTGTCGCCCGCCAACTTCGACGGCCGCTCGCTCACGGCGATCACGGTGGCCGCACACGAGGTGGGGCACGCCCTGCAGGACCAGCAGGCCTTCGCGCCGCTGCGCTGGCGCACCCGGCTGCTCGCGAAGACGCGCAGTGCCGAGCGGCTCGGGGCCGCGCTGCTCATGGCCTCGCCCGTGCTCGGGATCCTGGCGCACCGGCCGCTGGTGGGGGCACTGGTGTTCCTCGGCGGTGTCCTCAGCCTCGGCACGTCGACGCTGGTACACCTCGTCACCCTGCCCACCGAGTTCGACGCCAGTTTCGGCCGCGCCCTGCCGATCCTGAATCGCGACGGCTACCTGAAACCGGAGGACCGCCGACACGCCCGGCGCATTCTCACTGCGGCGGCCCTCACCTATGTCTCGACCTCGCTGATGAGCCTGCTGAACGTGGCGCGCTGGTGGGCGCTCGTACGCCGCTGAGGCAGTGACGCGGGGCCCGTTGCGGACGGGGGCGCCCAGGCGCACGATCGACGGATCCCGCCGTCCATCGGAGGACGTCCCCGTGAGCTGGAATCCCGCACTCGAACCGCAGTGCCCAACCGGTACCGCGATCGATGCCATCGAGACACTGATCGTCCCGCGCGCCCGCGACATCGGCGGCTTCGCGGTACGCCGCGCCCTGCCGGCGCCCGGGCGACAGATGGTCGGCCCGTTCATCTTCTTCGACGAAATGGGCCCGGCCGAATTCGTCACCGGCCAGGGCATCGACGTGCGCCCGCATCCGCACATCGGCCTGGCCACCGTGACCTACCTCTTCCAGGGCGAGATGCAGCATCGCGACTCGCTGGGCACGAACCAGGTGATCCGCTCCGGCGACGTGAACTGGATGATCGCCGGCCACGGCATCACGCACTCGGAGCGCACGGAGGCCGGGACGCGACAGCACCCGCACGCACTCGCCGGCATCCAGACCTGGGTGGCGCTCCCCGAGGAGCACGAGGAGTCGGCGCCCGGCTTCGAGCATCGCGCGCAGGACGAGCTGCCGCTGCTCGAGGCCGAGGGCAAGCGCGTGCGCGTGATCCTGGGCGCGGCCTACGGCGAACGCGCGCCGGTGAAGACGTTGTCGGGCACGTTCTACGTGGACGCGGTACTTCAGCCCGGCGCCGCGATCCCCCTGCCCGACGATCACGAGGACCGCGGTGCCTACGTCGTGGAGGGCGCCGTCTCGATCGCCGGGGAGGAATACGAGGCCGGGCGGATGATGGTGTTCCGCCCCGGCGACCGCGTGTCGCTGCAGGCCGGCCCGGCGGGCGCCCGCCTGGTGCTGCTCGGCGGCGACACGCTCAACGGCCCGCGCTACATCTGGTGGAACTTCGTGGCCTCGTCGCAGGAAAAGATCGACGCCGCGAAGGAGGCCTGGCGCGAGGGCGACTGGGGCCACGGCCGCTTCCAGCTCCCGCCCGACGACGCCGACGAGTTCATTCCGCTTCCGGAGCGCTGAGCGGGTCCGGGCGGCACACGGCGGCACTTTGCGCTAGGATACGCGCTTGCCCGTGACCCGGCCCCCGGTGCCTCGCAAGCAACCATGTCCCGATCGACGCGTAACCGCCTGATCGCACTGGCCGCGGCGCTCGCCGTCACGGCCGTCGGCAACCCCGCACGCGCGGATGACAACGCGACCCCCGGGGACCTCGCGTCGCTCGATACCGCGAACCTGCAGCTCGGGTCCGTGCACGCGGCCATCGCGGACATGGACAACGGCGTGATGCTGTACATGAAGAATGCGGACGAGCGGGTACCGATCGCGTCGATCACCAAGCTGATGACGGCGATGGTCGTGCTCGACTCGGGCGAGCCGCTCGACGAATGGCTCACGATCGTGAAGCGACACCACAAGGCGCCGAACAACGCCTACTCGCACATCCGCCTGGGCTCCGAGCTGCAGCGGGGCGATCTGCTGCGGATCGCGCTGATGGCGTCGGAGAATCGCGCGGCCTACGTGCTGGCGCGCCATCACCCCGGCGGCCTGGACGCCTTCGTCGACGCGATGAACGCCAAGGCGAAATCGCTCGGCATGGAGCATACGCACTTCGCCGGGCCGACCGGCCTCTCGCCGCGCACGCAATCGACCGCCGCCGACCTGTCGCGCATGATCCAGGCGGCCGCGCAGTACGACCACATCCGCGAGTACACGACCACCTCGTACTACGCCGTGCACTTCCGCAACCCGGAATACACGCTGCACTACGGCAACACGGATGCCCTGGTCTACCGCAACCGCTGGAACATCGGCCTGAGCAAGACGGGCTACCTGAACGAGGCCGGTCGCTGCCTCGCGGTCGTCACCGAGATCGACGGCCACGAGCTGGCCATCGTGCTGCTCGACTCGTTCGGCTCTCACACCCCGATCGGCGACGTGGGGCGCGTCGAGCAGTGGGTCGAGACCGGGTCGAGCGGGCACATCGCGCGCGCCGCGCTGCGCTACGAGCAGCGCAGGACGGCGGAGAAGACCGCCGAGAATACCGAGTAGTCGCGCCCGCCACCGGCCCGGTGGGCGCCCCTCAACCGCCGCCATCCAGTGCCTCGAGCTGCCGCCGTACCTTCTGCACCCGCGGCGAGATCATCCCCAGCGTGCCTTCCGCGGCATCGAGCGTCTGCTGCAGCAACGTGCGCGCGCGCTCGCGCTCACCCGCGTCGCGCAGCAGCGTCGCGAGCCGGCACACGGCGTTCACGTGCGTGAGCGTCTGCGCGCCCATCACCCGCCTGCTCGTCTCGATCGCATACTCGAGCATGGGCCGCGCGGCATCCGCCCGGCCGGCGTCGGCATACAGGGTCGCCAGCTCGACGATCGTCATCAGGGTGTTCGGATGCTCATCGCCGAGCAGCTGGTGCCAGGTCTCGAGGTTGCGCCGGTAGAGATCCTCGGCCTCGACGAGCGCGCCACGCTCGCGCAGCAGGTCGGCCAGGTTGTTCATGCTGGTGGCGGTGGCCGGATGGCGCGCACCCACGAGGCGCTCCCAGCCGGCGACGGCCTGCCGATAGAAATCCTCGGCCTCGTCGGCACGCCCCGTCGACTCCAGCACCGCGGCGAGGTTGTGCAGCGTGCTCAGCGTGTCCTCGTGATCATCGCCCAGCGCGACCCGGCGCAGGTCCAGTGCGCGCCGGTAGTACGTCTCCGCGTCCCGGAAGCGCTGCTGCGCATCGAGCGTGGTCGCGAGATTGTGCAGTGCGGCGCCGGTGGCCTCGTGCGCCGGCCCGAAGATGCGCTCGGATATCTCGAGCGCACGCCGGTACGCCTGCTCGGCGGCCTCGAGATCGTGGCCGGCGTACAGGCAGCCGCCCAGGTTGTCGCAGCAGGCCGCGGTGGTCGGGTGGTCCGGGCCGAGCGCCTCGTCCGCGATCCGCAGCGCGCGGCGGTAGATGGGCTCGGCGGTATCGAGCGCATTGCGCGCCTTGCGCAGCGCCGCGAGGTTCACGAGGTGGGGGATGAGGTCCGGACCGGACTGGCCCACCGCTTCCGCGCGCTCCAGTGCACCGCGATACGCCCGCTCGGCCGCGTCCACGTCGCCCTGCGCTTCGTGCAGGAGCGCCAGGCGATGCGCGGTGGCAGTCGTGTCCGGGTGATCGCTTCCCAGCGCCGCCTCGCGGATCCGGAACGCGCGTTCGAGCAGCGGCCGGGCTTCGTCGTAATCCCCCCGATCCAGTCGGAAGGCGGCCCAACGATCGAGCGCGGCCGCCGTCACGGGCGCCGCCGGACCGTCCGTGCGTTCGCGCAGACCGGTGCCCGTCCGCAGCAGCTCGTCGAGGCGCTCGGTCGCGCCGAGCGCCTCGAGCACATCCACCGCTGCCTCGATGCGGGCCGCGCGCGCGGCGTCCGTCCCGGCCGCCCCGGCCGCCGCCAGCGCGGCGCGCACGAGACGCTCGCCCGGCCAACCGTCGAGCAGGTCGATGCGGGCCGGCCCCGTCGCCAGTGCCATCCACGCATCGGCGTCGTCCAGCAACGCCTCGCGCGCGGCCATGTCGCCGGCACGCGCCAGGTGCCACGCGGCATCGCCCGGCAACCGGGTCGCCCACTGGCGGTGCGCGGCCGCGACCCGCGCCGGGCCCGCCCGGTGCGCAAGCGCTTCCGCCACGACGCGTCCGAGGGGGTGGACGACGCCCTCGTGCGACAACCGCAGGGCCGCCGGCGCGGCTGCCAGTGCGGCGGCCACGACGTCCGGCGGCAGCCCGAGTGCGTCCGCGAGCAGCGCGAGGCCCTGGTCCCGGCGCGCGGCCGCGAGCAGGGCCACCAGGCGCGCGCCGGCCCCGTCCGCGGTCCCGTCGAGCTCGCGCGCCACGACGGCCAGCGCGTCGTCGATGGCCGAGCGGGTGCGCGCCTCACTTGCCGGCGGCGCGTCCCACGCCGGCCAGTCGGATGGGAGGCGGGCCGGTTCCGCGGAAGCCAGCAGCATGCGCAGACCCGGAGGGCGATACCGGTCGGGCAGATCGAACGCGTCACGATCGACACGATCGCAGCCGGCGACCGCCACCAGCGCACCCCCATGCGCGGCGGCGCGGGCCAGCCAGTTCGGCAGGTAGGCACGCAGGCCCTCGAGAGTGTCGGGCAGCGGTTCGCGCAGGTGGCAGTGGTCGCGAACCGCGGTCAGCAGTCGACGGTAGAGTGCCGCGACCTCGGCCGTGTCGCCACCGGCGCCGGCGTCATGGAAGAACACGAACGCCCCCGGATGCTCGGCACGAAAGCGATCCGTTGCGGCCGCGACGAGCGCGGCCGCATCGCGCGCTTCGCCCTCGACAATCGCCGCGGCCGCCGCCGGTCCGGACAGGTGTGCCGCGAGCGCCTCCGGCATGCTCGCGCCCGTGCCGCGGCGGTCCGCGAGGATCGCGTCGTGACGGACCGCGGCATTCGCCGTGCGGTCACGTGGTGCCTGCGCATCTTGCATGGCGTGCTCTCGCCCCGGGCCCGCGAACGGGCGGACGCATCCGTTGAATGCGAAACGACGATAGCACCGCAGCGGCGAGGTGGCAGCAGCACGACGCGGGCGCGGATACGCGGCGGGGGCAGTGGCGGATTGCCAGCGCCGGGCCCGGCGACGACCGCGTCGCGAAGCGTGGCCCGCGCGACCGCGCAGCGGACCACCCTTGCCCTGTCATGGCGGGACCGGCGGCGCCGACCCGGCGAATCCGGCTCGCGGCGACGGGGTCTGCGCCACCGGGCCGGGCGCTCGCCCCGTCAGCTCTGGATCTTCCAGCTGCCGTCCGCCTGGCGGCAAGCGGTGCCGTAGACCTTCTGGGCCCGGCCACCGATGATCGCGTCCATGGTGTACTCGCGGCACGGCCCCGTCCCCGAATCGTAGGTCCGCGTCGGCGTCACGGTGTACTGATTGCCGGTATCCGGGTTGCGCCAGTTGCTCGAGACACCGGTACGCACGTTCTCGAGCGTGGCCGCGGTCCGAAGGCGATCGGTTTCGTCCATCGAGCGGCCGATGGCGCCCCCGATGGCCGCGCCGGCCAGCGTGCCCACGATGATCGCGGTCACGTTGTCGTGATGCCGGCCGGCCTGCGACCCGAGGAGACCACCGAGAGCGCCGCCGATGATCATCCCCGCCCCCTCGTTCGGCCGGTCGGCCGCGCAGCCGGATACCGTCAGCGCGACGGCCGCGGCCGCCGCGACAAGAATTCGCATACGCATGTCACATCCCCCCCAACGGGAGCGTGGGCCGGCACGCGCGCTTCGCGGCGTGCCGAACACCCCGGGCGCCCGGGATGGGCGCCCCCGTATTGCTGGTTACTCCCCCGCCGACGTGCGCGGCATGACACCCGTCAATTTCCCGCGTGAATCCATGTTCGGCGCGCGCAACGCGTGCGCATGGACCGGCGCGGCCGACGGACCGACCGGTGGCAGTGGGTGCGCGACGGATCGCGGCGTACACTTGCGGATTCCACCCGGGGACATGAGCGGACGGACGCATTCGTGGAAAGCCAGGCGTGGTTGCTGTGGGGCGTGATCTTCGGATCGATCGGGGTCGGCTTCTTCATCTACGGAAAGAAGCAGGGCGCTCCGGTGCCGCTCGCGGTCGGCATCGCACTGATGGTCTTTCCCTACTTCGTTACCAGCACCGTGCTGCTCGTCGCCGTCGGTGTCGGGCTGATCGCCGTGCCCTACTTCGTGCGCATCTGATCTCGCCGGTCGCGACTGGCAATTCGGCCGGGACGGCCTATAAGGATCGGAGCGGATCGATCCCGCGAGAGAGGACGCGCGTCATGGCTGCGCGAGGCGAGGCGGGACCGGAGGCATCGACGGCCTGGCCCGCGCTGCCGTACGCCGACTGGAAGGACACCTGCACCGCGCTGCACCTGCGAGCCCAGATTGTCGGCAAGGTCCGGGTTGCGCAGACGCCGTGGCTCAACCATGGCTGGCACTCAACGCTCTATGTGACGACGCGGGGTCTGACGACCTCGCCCATTCCCCACGGACAGCGCAGCTTCCAGATCGACTTCGACCTGGTGGACCACTGCCTGATCATCGAGTCCGACGACGGCGCGGAACGCATGCTGCCGCTCACGGCGCAATCGATGGCGGACTTCCATGCCGGCATCATCGAGGCCCTGAACGAGCTCGGGCTTCCGGTGCGAATCCACGCCCGACCGAACGAGATCCCGGATGCCGTTCCGTTCCGCGAGGACCGCGCGGACCGGCCGTACGACCACCATGCCGTGGAGCGCTTCCACCACGTCCTCCTGCACGCCGACCGCGTGCTGAAGCGGTTCCGTTCGGGCTTCCTCGGCAAGGCAAGCCCGGTGCACCTGTTCTGGGGCAGCTTCGACCTCGCCGTCACCCGCTTCTCGGGGCGACGCGCGCCGATGCATCCCGGCGGCGTTCCGGGGCTGCCGGATGCCATCACCCGCGAGGCGTACTCGCACGAGGTGAGCAGCGCCGGCTTCTGGCCCGGCGGCAGCGGCGTCGACGCGGCCTTCTACGCGTACGCCTATCCCGTGCCGAATGGATTCGCCACAGCCCGCATTCAGCCCGACACCGCGTATTTCGATGCAGGCCTCGGCGAGTTCATCCTGCCCTACGAGGCGGTGCGTACCGCCGCCGACCCCGACGCGACCCTGCTCGCCTTCCTGGAGAGCACCTACGAGGCAGCAGCCGATGCGGCGCAATGGGACCGTGCCGCACTCGAGTGCGGCTTCGGCGAACCGGGGATACCACGCGCCGTAGCCTGAGCCCGGGGCCGCTCGCCCCGGCTGCGGCCCGCGATCGGCCACATTGCGCGCGGCGGCCACGACCCTCATGCTGGACACCTGTCCCGCAGCGCGGCGCGATCGGACGATGCAGGCCCCGAACGCATGACCACGAATCGCCCCGGCTTGCGCACGGGCACCCTCCCGACCGGCATCTGGATCCTGGGATTCGGCTCCCTGTTCATGGACGTCTCCTCGGAGATGATCCACGGGTTGTTGCCGATCCTGATGACCTCGGTGCTGGGTGCGTCGATGCTCACCGTCGGCATCATCGAAGGCGTCGCCGAGGCCACGGCCGCCGTTACCAAGGTGTTCTCCGGCGCGCTCAGCGACTGGCTGGGCCGCCGCAAGTTACTGCTGGTGCTCGGCTATGGTCTCGCGGCCTGCACCAAGCCGGTATTCCCGCTGGCGAACTCGATCGGCTGGGTCCTTGGCGCACGCTTCGTCGATCGCGTGGGCAAGGGCATCCGCGGGGCCCCGCGCGATGCGCTGGTTGCCGACATCGCGCCCGCCGCGTTGCGCGGCGCCGCATACGGCCTGCGCCAGGCGCTCGACTCGGTGGGCGCATTCACCGGTCCGCTGCTGGCCGTGCTCCTCATGCTCTGGTGGGCCAACGACATCCGGGCGGTGATGTGGGTGGCGGTCGTGCCCGCATTCATTGCGGTGACGCTGCTCGCCTTGTACCTGCGCGAGCCACGCCACGAGCAGGATTCCGACGGCACCCGGACGCCCGTGTCCCTCGCAGACGCGCGACACCTCCCGCGGCGCTACTGGCTGGTCGTGCTGCTCGGCGCCGTGTTCACGCTGGCGCGGTTCAGCGAGGCCTTCCTGGTACTGCGTGCCAACGATGTCGGGCTGGGAATCGCGTACGTGCCGTTGATCATGATTGCGATGAACGTGGTGTACGCGGCCGGGGCGTATCCCGCCGGCAGGGCGGCCGATCACCTGCGGTCGCGCACGCTGCTGCTGCTCGGCCTGCTCGTGCTGGTCGCGGCGGACGGTGTGCTCGCGGCGGCGGCGACGCCACTGGAGGCGTTCGCCGGTGCCGCTCTCTGGGGGCTGCACATGGCGCTGACCCAGGGGTTGCTGTCCATGCTCGTCGCGGAGACGGCGCCGGCCGCGCTGCGTGGCACGGGATTCGGCATCTTCAACCTGGTCAGCGGCGGCGCCCTGCTGCTGGCCAGCGTGATCGCAGGCGGTCTCTGGAGCCTGCTGGGCCCGGCCACAACCTTCCTGGCCGGCGCCGCATTCGCCGCGATTGCGGCGATCGGGCTGATCGTGCATGCGATCCGTGGCGACCGCGGCACGCGGCCCGCCGGGCAGGATTGAGCTCCGCCCGGTCGCGCACTATCGTGCCGGCATCAGGGCAGGGGCAGGGAGACGCAGCGATGAAAGATCGACCGCTCGGGCGCACGGGTCCGTCCGTATCCGCCGCCGGCCTCGGTTGCATGGGGATGTCGGGCATGTACGGCGCATCCGATCGCGCGGAATCCATCGCGACCGTGCATGCAGCGCTGGACGCGGGCATTACCCTGCTCGACACGGGCGACTTCTACGGCATGGGCCACAACGAACTGCTGATTCGCGAGGCGCTGGCCGACCGACGCCGCGAGGACGTCACCATCGTCGTGAAGTTCGGTGCGCAACGCGCGCCCGACGGGCGCTTCGTGGGCGTCGACTGCAGTCCGGCGGCCGTGATGTCGTCGCTTGCCTACACGCTGCAGCGCCTCGGCACCGATTACGTCGACGTGTACCAGCCTGCCCGCGTCGACCCGGACGTGCCGATCGAGGAAACGATCGGCGCGATCGGCCGGATGATCGACGCCGGGCACGTGCGCCACCCGGGCCTGTCGGAGGCGAGCGCCGACACGCTGCGACGCGCGCACGCGGTGCACCCGGTCTGCGAGCTGCAGATCGAATACTCGCTGTTCAGCCGCGGCATCGAGCGCGACATCCTGCCGACGGCACGCGAGCTCGGCGTCGCGATCACCGCCTACGGCGTGCTCTCGCGCGGCCTGCTCAGCGGACGCTGGACGCGCGACCGCGCGGACCGGGCCGACCTGCGCTCGCACATGCCGCGCTTCGGCGGTGAAAACCTCGACCGTAACCTGGCACTGGTGGACGCCCTGCGCCCGATCGCGGAGGACAAGGGAATCACGGTCGCGCAGCTGGCGATCGCCTGGGTCAACGCCCAGGGAGACGAGATCGTCCCGCTGATCGGTGCCCGTCGGCGCGAACAGCTCGACGAGGCGCTGGCAGCGATGGACGTCACGCTCGGACCCGACGACCTCCAGCGCATCGAGGCCGCTGTACCGGCGGATGCCGTCGCGGGCGAGCGCTATGCGCCCGCGCAGATGAGCATGCTCGACAGCGAGAAATAGCGCGGCGAATCGTCTCGGGCCGAATCCCGGCCCACGGTGACCGCGGCTGCGAGCAGACGCCGTACCTACACAACCGCCTGGTCGAGCCCCGGCATCCACGGCAGATCGGTCACGCCGGGATCGCGACCGAGTTGCATCATCAACGTGGTGAGTTGCCCACGGTGGTGGGCCTGGTGGTTGAACAGGTGCGCCACCAGAACCCACGCCGGATGCGTGCGCGCCGCCCCGTCCACGCCGCTCGTCCACGTAAAGGGCGCGCGCAACCAGGCCTCGTCGAGTATTCCGGCCCATTCCAGGATCGCGGCATCGGTCCTCGCCCGCTCGCTCCGCAATTCGTCGAAGTCGTGGCAGATTTCGTCGCCGGCGCCGCTCCACGGTGGCGCACCGCCGGTGAACCGGCTCATCCACACCCGGTCGCCCCATAGCAGGTGGTTGAGCGTGCCGTGTATCGAGCGGAAGAACGCGCCGAGGTCGCGGCGCCGATCGGCGTCCGGGAACCCGGCGCAGGCGTCGTGGAGGCGCTCGTTCATCCACCGGTTGTAGCGCGCCATCGTGACGCAGTAATCGCGGTCGATCATCAGGCTATCCTTTCACCTGCAGCGGTGCATCGACCGGGGCATGTTCCATCGCACGGACGCCCCCGGCAACGCGCCGGCGTCGACGCGGGCATCCACGATCAATCCCGGTCGCGGCGTCCCGCACCGCGTCCGGCCATGCCGGCGTTTGCGCCCTCCCCGTCGCCCGGGCGGCAGCCCCCGGGAGCGGGCATCGCCTGGACGTGTTCACTCGCCCGTTGTCGGGAACGGGTCCGCGCTGTGCTCGCCCACCAGCCGGAAATGGATGCCGAGGGCGTCCCCGACGCGCAGGGCGCCGGCGGCCGCGCTGAACGGCTCGATACCGAAATCGGTCTGCCGGATCCGGAACTGGCCCTCGACCGCGATGCGATCGCCATCGCGCGTGACCCGGACCGGGACCTCCACGCTGTTGCGCACGCCGTGCAGCACGATGTCGGCCTTCACGGTGAGCACCGGCAACCCGCCCGCGACCGAGGTCGCACGAATCGCGATGCGCGGATACCGGTCGCCATCGAGCACGTCCGCGCCGAGCATGTTCTTTCGTGTTCCCTCGATCGCGTCCGCAGAGAGGGTGCCGTCAAAGGCCCCGGCCGTCTCCCGGCGCCATTCGGGGCGGTCCAGCGCGAGCCCTTCCACCGGCAGTACGAGATCGAAACGTCCATCACCCGGATCGTCAGGCAGATAGATCGCGCCGCGCATGCGCGTGGCCATGACGACGTGATTGTGCCCGAGACGGGCGAGCGGCCCCGTGCGATAGACGTAGATGGCGACGCGCGAGGCGTCGGCATCGACGACATACACCGGACCACGCTGTGCAAGCCGGTGGTACTGGTCCGCGGGAAACGTGATCGGGCCGGCGGCCGGCTCGAGCGCGGCGGGTGGATGCGGTGCGGTCTGACACCCCCCGGCCAGCGCCGCCAGCGCCAGGACCACGCCCCGTATGCGGCTCGGACGGTGCGCGTCCATCACCCGTCTCCTGGCGGCCTGCGCAGTGATTTCGTGCGTCCGCGCCGCTTCTTCTCGTCCATGCGTTTCCTTCGCGCCGTTCGACTCGGGCGTGTCGGCCGTCGCGTCTTGCGCGTGACCGCGGCCTCGCGGATCAGCGCCTCGAGCCGGGCCAGCGCGTCGTCCCGGTTACGCTCCTGGCTGCGGTGCGCCTGCGCCTTGATCACGACCACCCCTTCCTTCGTGATCCGGTGGTCCGACAGGCGCAGCAGCCGCTGCTTGTAGAAATCGGGCAACGACGAGGCGCGAACGTCGAAGCGCAGCTGTACGGCCGTCGCCACCTTGTTCACGTTCTGCCCGCCGGGCCCCTGCGCCCGGACCGCCGTGAGCTCGATCTCGTCCTCGGGAATCGTGACATTGCGCGAGATTCGCAACATGATGCCGGAACACTGCGGCAGAACCACTGCGACCGCAAGCCGGCGCCCGGCGACACGGACGATGGCCATGGAACGTACACGCGAGTCCCGCACCCTCACCGTTCGCATCGAGCGTGCGCCGACCGAGGTGGCTGCGTTCGTCGCCGAACCGGCCAACCTCCCCCGCTGGGCCAGCGGCCTCGGCGACACCCTGGAAAGGATAGGCGGGCGGTGGATCGTGCGCACGCCGCAGGGCCCGATGACGTTGCGCTTCGCCGCGCAGAACGCGCTCGGGGTACTCGATCACGACCTCACACCCGTCGATGGCGGCGACCCGATTCACGTCTCGATGCGGGTGATCCCCAACGGCGGTGGCAGCGAGGTGCTGTTCACCCTCGTCCGCGCCCCCGGGATGACCGACGCGCAGTTCGAGCAGGACGCGGCGTGCGTGCGGCGCGACCTGGACACCCTCCGGCACGTCATGGATCCGTGACAAAGGCCCGGATCGGCCCGGATGTGACCATCGCAGTCTCGTCCCGATACATACCCTGTTCGATATATATTGCCGCATTTACCGCTTGATGCCGGCACATTCAACGAACATGGGGTCGGTTGGCCGCCCGCGCGGACGCGCCGGCGAATGGCACCGGCATTGCATCCCCTTCCCGGACCGGCTCGAATAAAGGCACGGGCAGGATCGGCACCGGGGAGGGCCGACCATGCCGCTGACCATCATGCGCATCTGCTGCGCGGCGGGCGCACTGGCGCTCGCCACGCTCACCGGGCAGGCCGCTGCGGCGGAGGACCTGCCCGTATCGCAGTCGCTCGCCGGGATCCAGGCATCCGGCCGGCTCGTGGTGCTCACGCGCAACGCACCGACGACCTGGTACATCGGCCGCGACGGCGAGCCCACCGGGCCGGAGCACGACCTCGTCGAGGCCTTCGCGCGCTGGCTCGGCGTGAAAGTGGAGTTCCACCACCTCGACTCCGTCGGCGCCATCCTCTCGGCCATTCAGGGCGGCCATGGCGACCTGGCCGCCGCCGGACTCACGATCACCCGCGAGCGCGCCCGCACCTTCCGTTTCGGACCTCCGTACCAGGCCGTCACCCAGCAGGTCGTCTGCCGGCGCGACAATGTACAGCCGGAGACCCTGACCGAGCTGGCGGACGTGCCGCGGATCGCCGTGATCGCGGACAGCAGCTACGCGGAGCTGCTGCACGCGCTGAGGCGCCAGGGCTATCCGACCCCGGACTGGACCGAGGTTGCCGACACCAGCACCGAGGAACTGCTGCGCCAGGTCTGGCGCCGCCGGATCGACTGCACGGTCGCCGACTCGACCATCGTCGACATCAACCGGCGCTATTTCCCCGAGCTGCTCACCCCGATGAACCTGTCGCGCGAGCAGCAGCTCGGCTGGGTGATGCCGAAGTCGAGCCGCGGCCTGGACGGCGCCGTCACCAAGTGGTTGAAGAAGTACCGCGCCAGCGGTCGCCTGGCCGACGTGCAGGAACGCTACTACGGCTTCTTCCAGCGGTTCGATTACGTGGACACGCGCGTGTTCATCCGGCGCACCGACGATCGCTTCCCGCGCTACAGCGCATGGTTCCGCGACGCCGCGGAGCAGTACGGCCTCCCGTTCGTGCTGCTCGCCGCGCAGGCGTACCAGGAGTCGCACTGGAACGCGCACGCAACCAGCCCGACCGGTGTGCGCGGGATCATGATGCTCACGCGCACGACGGCGCGCGCCGTGGGTGTGAAAAACCGGCTCGACCCGCGCCAGAGCATCTTCGGTGGCGCCAAGTACATGGCGCGCATGAAGGGGCGATTGTCGGAGAAGGTCAGAGAGCCCGACCGCACCTGGCTCGCACTGGCCGCCTACAACATCGGCCGCGCCCACCTGCACGACGCCCAGGTGCTGGCGCGCCGTCAGGGCCTCGATCCCTACCGCTGGCACGACATCAAGCAGGTACTGCCGCTGCTGTCGAAACGACGCTATTACCGCACGCTCACCTATGGCTACGCGCGTGGATGGGAACCCGTGCGTTACGTGCGCCACGTGCGCGAGTATCGGCACGTGCTCGCGCACGAGCTGCGCAAGCGCGGGCACGGGATCTGACCGGCGTGGTCCGCTACCGGTAGCCGGTAGCGCCCGTCGCGGTGGCTGCCAGCGTCGGCTCGTGCAGGCGGATGCCGAGCCCGGGCGCGTCGCCCAGGTCCAGCCAGCCCTCGGCGTCCGGGCACAGCGGCGTCTCCAGCAGGAAGTCGCGGCGCCCGGGCGTCCAGTCGGGCGGATCCCAGGGCAGCTCGAGGAAGCGCGCGCCGACGCTCCCGGCCGTGAGGTGGGCGTTCGCCACCAGGCCAATGCCGTTGCCCCAGGTATGCGGGGTGAACTCGCAGCCGTGCGCGGTGACCTCGTCGGCAAGCGCGCGCAAGCGCGTCATGCCGAGCGAGCAGACGGCGTCGGGCTGGTAGACATCCAGGCACTCGCGCTCGAGCAGGGTACGGAACTCGTGCAGTTCGCGCGTCATCTCGCCGCCGGCAATGCGCAGCCTCGTCTCCGCGCGCAGACGCGCCATGCCGGCGTAGTCGCCGCGGTGCAGCGGCTCCTCCATCCAGTACACGCCGTGGCGCTCGAGCTCGCGCGCGACCTCCAGCGCCTGCGCGTATTCCCACGGGGGCTGCGTATCCCACGGCATGCGCCACCCCTGGTTGCAGTCGACCATCAACTCGAGCGCGTCGCCGACCGCGGCGCGCACACGCGCCAGCACGGCGAAGTCCGCGGCCAGGCTCGCGCGCCCGAAGCGGATCTTGAGCGCCGGCATGCCCTCGTCACGCACCCGGCACGCGAGCGCCGCCATTTCGTCCGGCGCCCGATGGACGCCGCTCGAGGCGTATACGCGGACCCGGTTGCCCGCACCGCCAGCCATCCGCCAGCAGGGCTCACCCCGGATCTTCCCGGCGAGGTCCCAGAGCGCCACCTCCAGAGCCCACGGACGCCCGGCGTGGAAATCGATGTTCGCCAGCACCTCGCTGTGGCGACGAAGGTCCAGCGGATCCGTGCCGAGGAACAGGTGCAGGTAGTCCGGCAGCCCGTGCATGGGGTCGCCCGAGCCGATGCCGACCGGACCGCTGTCGTCCTCGATGCGCACGACCGTGGCCGGGAAGCGCACGCGCGGCTGCGTATCCCATGCGGCGGGGAACGGCGGGTCCAGCGGCAGCTGGTGATGCGTGATGCGGATGTCGCGGATCGTCATGCGACGGCCCCGCCCCGGGCGTACTGCCCGCACAGCTCCGCCACGCGATCGGCGAGGCGGCGGAGATCCTCCGCCGTCGCCGGCCGCGCACTGTTGCGCGCCATCGGCGCGTTCTCGGGCGCGAGCATCGATGCGGCGAGGGCCGTCGCGTCAACCGCGTGCGGGAGGTGCGTGCCGGCGATCTGCGCGAACGCGAGCCGGTCCAGCCAGGCATCGAAGGCGGCCGCGAGATCGCCCGCGTGTCCGGCGTGCGCAAAGGCCTCGGCGCAGGCGGCGAAGCGCCGCGGCGCCGCCTCGATGCTCCAGGACAGCGAAGCCTGCAGGCCCAGCGCCACCGCGATGCCGTGCGGGACGTGGTACAGCGAGCCGAGCGCGTGCCCGATGTTGTGCGCGATGCCGGTGCCCGCGGCGTCGATCGCCATGCCGGCCAGCAGCGCGGCGTGCTGCATCGAGGCCCGCGCGTCGAGATCGTCGGGCACCGATGCCGCCTGTCCGAGTGCGTCGGTCGCGAACCGGATGGCGCGCAGCGCATGGGCCTCGCTGAGCGGGTTGGCGGATCGGCCGGTGGCCGCCTCCAGGGCGTGCACGAATGCATCCAGCCCTGTACCGACGGTCAGCGGCCGCGGCAGGGATGCCGTCAGTCGGGGATCGAGCACCACCGCATCCGGCGCGAGGACCTCGGACCAGGCCCACAGCTTGCGGCCCGTTTCGTCGCTCAGGATGCAGGTACGCGTCACCTCGGAGCCCGTGCCCGCGGTGGTCGGCACCATCACCGCGGGCGCGCGTTCCGGGAATGTCGCCGCGCCGAGCGCGTAATGCGCGATCCCGTCGTCGACGCGCGCGAGCCCCGACACGAGCTTGGCGATATCGAGCGCGGTACCGCCGCCGAGGCCGATGATCGCGGGACGCTCCAGCGCCCGCGCACACGCCGCGGCCGCGTCCACGGTCGCCACGGTCGGCTCGCCCGCCGGGGCCACGAACCACTCGATGGACCGTTTCGTGCCCAGGGCCTCGGCCGCGCAATCGCCAAGCCCGGCCGCGGCGACGCCCGCGTCGCATACGAGCAGCACGGAGGCGCAGCCCGGGTCGATGGTCTCCGGCAGATGCCCCAGGGCGCCCGCACCGCCAACCAGGCGCGGCATCGCGCCGATCCGGTACACGCCCGTCACGAGAGGTCCAGCCAGGTGGTCTTGCGCTCGGTGAACTTGTCGAAGGCGTGCAGCGACCGGTCGCGACCGACGCCCGATTGCTTGTAGCCGCCGAACGGGGTCGCCACCGAGGACTGATCGTAACAGTTGATCCAGACCGTGCCCGCGCGCAGTGCCCGCGCCGCACGGTGCGCGTCGGCGATGCGGTCCGTCCACACCGAAGCAGCCAGCCCGTACGACGAGTCGTTCGCCAGCGCGATGGCCTGGTCGAGACCGTCGCACTCGAGCACCGCGAGCACCGGGCCGAAGATCTCCTCGCGCGCCACGCGCATGCCGTTCTCGACGCGATCCAGGATGGCCGGGCGCATGAACGCACCGCCCGTCTCCTCCCGCACGCGCTCACCCCCCGTGCGCACGCGTGCGCCCTCCTGCCGCGCCAGCGCCAGGTACATCTGCACGCGGTCGAGGTGCTGCGCCTCGATCAAGGCACCGGTGACCGTGTCCGGATCGAGCGGGTCGCCGGGCTCGAAGGTCGGCAGCAGGGCCTCGATGCGCGCGAGCAGCGGCTGGCGCACGGCGCGGTCGACGATCAGGCGCGAGCCCGCGTGGCAGGTCTCGCCCTGGTTGTACCAGATGCCCCAGGCCACAGCGGAAGCCGCGCGGTCCAGGTCGCCGCAGTCGCGCGTGACGATCTGCGGCGACTTGCCGCCACACTCCAGCGCGATGCGCTTGAGGTTCGATTCCGCGGCATAGGCGAGAAAGCGCTGACCGATCTCGGTCGAGCCGGTGAAGGCGATGGCGTCGACGTCGCGGTGCCGCCCGAGGGCCGCGCCGGTGACCTCGCCGCGCCCCGGCAACACCTGGAACACGCCCGCCGGGATGCCCGCTTCGGCGGCCAGCGCGCCCAGGCGCAGGCTCGCGAGCGAGGACTGCTCCGCCGGCTTCAGCAGCACCGAATTGCCGGCGGCCAGCGCCGGACCCAGCTTCCACGAGGCGATGATGAGCGGATAGTTCCACGGCACGACGGCCGCGACGACGCCGACCGGCTCGCGCGTGACCGTCGCCACCGCCGAGGCGCCCGTCGGCGCCACCTCGTCGTAGAGCTTGTCCAGCGCCTCCGCGTACCACTGGATGGTCGCTGCGCACGCCGGCACGTCGACCGTGGTCGTCTGCCCGATCGGCTTGCCGGTGTCGAGCGTCTCCAGCAGCGCCAGCTCATCCGTGTGCCCCCGAACCAGCTCCGCGAAGCGCAGGAGCACGGCCTTGCGCTCGCCCGGGTCGCGCAGCGCCCACTCACCCGACTCGAACGATCGCCGCGCCGTGGCCACGGCGCGGTCGACATCGGCTGCCGCGCACTCGGTGATCACCGCCAGTTCGCGGCCCGTGGCCGGATTGATCCGGGTGAAGGTGGCGCCGTCCGCCGAAGTGCCGTACGCGCCGTCGATGAATGCCCTGGTCGGAAGCGCCAGGCCCTGTGCCCGCGCGTGCCACTCGTCCCCGTTCATGATCGCTGCCATGGGCCTTGTACTCGCTCGCTCGTCCGCCGATCCTGCACGCCATGCACCCGTACGCCAGGGAAGGCCTGATCAATGCCATACGGTCGCGTTACGCCTGCAAGGGCACTATTGCAAGGCGCGAAGCGCAGCGCCGTATCACGGCATACGGTCAAGCCTCGCAACGCCGCACGGCCGCCCTTGCAGGCGTAGCCCCGCCGCGGCTCGCCCGATTCCGGCCCCTGGCGGTGTTGCGGCGCCTACCACCGCTCAACGGCCTCAAGGCCTTCGAGGTCGCCGCCCGTTGCGGCTGCTTCACGCGTGCCGCGAAACCTCGGTGTCATCCCGAACGCCGTCCCGCACCAGGTACGCCAGCTCGAGGAACATATAGGACAAATCCTCGTCGCACGCGGGCATCCGCACCTGGAACCGACGCCGACCGGCACATGGTCAAGCCGGAGCTCGAGAGCGGACCGCTCGTCCAACCGGGGAAAACGACGGTTCCGCGAACCCCGTCCTGCTGGCTCGCGCACCCCGAACACGCCGATCGATCACGGAACGTCGACGCATTCGGACGGTGGCCGCGATCCGAAGTCACGGCGTGAGAGAGAGGCCCGATCATGCGTCGAATCACCGATTCACTCGACGAGACAACGATTCACCTCGTCTTCCAGATCAGCCTCTGGCTGAAGGCCCTGTTCGCGCTTACCGAGATCGCCGGCGGCATCGCTGCCTGGTTCGTCACGCAGGAACTCCTCGTCCACGTGGCCAACGTGGTCACCCAGGGCGAGCTCGCGGAAGATCCCCACGACGTCGTCGCCAACTACCTGCTGCATTCGGCGCAGCAGCTGTCGATCGGCACCCGGCACTTCACCGCCCTCTATCTCTTCAGTCACGGCGTCATCAAGCTCTGGCTGATCGTCGGGCTCCTGCGCACGAGGCTCTGGTACTACCCAACCGCCCTGACCGTATTCGGCCTGTTCATCGTCTACCAGCTCTACCGGTTCGTCTTCACGCACTCCTACTGGCTTCTCTTCGTCACCGTCGTGGACCTCGTCGTCATCGGGCTCACGTGGCACGAGTACCGCTACCTGGCGCGGAGCGGCGGCTTCCGACACTGAGCCGCACGCGCCCCGAACGTATGAACGGTTTCGCAGAATGCGCACCCACTGACCGGGCGTCCGCGGTCCCGCGCGCGAAGGTTGGAACGGATCCGCGCCGGCATCTGTCTGTCCGGATGAGTCCGGAAGAACGCGACGGCGCCCCCGGTTGCGCCTTTCGGACCGAATGCCGACTCACGAACACCCCATGCGATGGAGGCCTGATATGAAGCGACTGAACCAGTCTACCGGCGCTACGCCGAGACGCTGCACTTCCACATCGACGCCTGCGCCCCGCTCAGCCCCCAGGTCAAGGGCAAGCCGGTCGCGGTCGTCGTAGGTGGCCGTGGTGGTGCCGGACGGGCCGGTGTGGCTCGTGCGGTTGCCGTTGGGGCCGTACTGGTAGAGGTGGACCGGCGTGCCGTCGCGGGTGACCTTGGTCAGACGGCCCGCGTCGTCGTAGGTGTAGGCCCAGGTGTGGCTCTCGCCCTCGACGCTGCGGGTGGTCTGTGCGATGCGCCCGGCGGCGTCGCGGGTGTAGGTGGCGCTGTAGACGGCAGTGCCGTTGGCCTCGGCCGTGCGGGCCTGCAGCTCGCCGAAACCATTGCGATCACCTTTGTAAATCAACCCGTGCGATTCCCACGCGCGTTCACAAATAGATGGACCCAAGATCGTCAACTCTTCAGCACGAATGCTACGATCATAGACCCGACCCCGACCTTTCCCCTCGTCGCACGCGGGCATCCGCCCCTGGAACCGACGCCGACCGGCACATGGTCAAGCCGGAGCTCGAGAGCGGACCGCTCGTCCAACCGGGGAAAACGACGGTTCCGCGAACCCCGTCCTGCTGGCTCACGCTCCCCCGAACACGCCGATCGATCGCGGAACGTCGACGCATTCGGACGGCTGCTCCATCACAGCCACGTACTCAACATCAAGGGGCGCATCTATCGCCTCCGTGACCTCGAACAGGCCGCCAGTCTCCAACGATGAACAGGCTCCCGATCACCTATCCAACACGACTCCGGTGCGTAACACTGGGTGTCGCCTTATCGCGTAAATCTGGGTGTCGCTTGACATGTGTCAGCGCCACTCCTTTTCGGGAGCATTACCCCACCGAGTACGCCCGACGCCCACCGAGCTCTACTTATGAACTGTCTCCTTGACGGGGAAGCCTACGAATCTACCGCAGAAGATTTCACTTACAAATTCGACCTGACTGTCCAATCGGATGGATTCACATCAATCTCCTGACCCCGATCTCCCCGCTACTGAAGGACGAATGAGATCAGCAAGGCGCACCACATAAGCGTCCAAAAAATCCCTACGATAAGAAGCAACCATTCTTGCCCTTGTGTCGGCGCATAAAAAAGCACGTTAAATATACTTTTTCTTGGCAGCCTCACGCCTTTCTTTGTAGTAGCGGAATAAATCATGTACACGCCTGCGGCTAGACCAAAAAAACAAACTAGCAGTATTATGATGTACCAAATCATATTTATGACTCGGCCGGACACGGATTATGAATCACCCCGGTTTTCCCGGAGACTCGCGGGTTTGAGTCACGCAGCGAGGCGTGACCCTTCAAACGCTTCGTGATATTCCGTTTCCACTTCAGCGGGCGGTCGATCGCCATTCGAGCTCAGCAGTCGACGAT
>Ga0209918_1000344_pt1 | contig 32448 bp, 32 predicted proteins | sample SalPonD_shore_MG_FD_185712 | JGI IMG/M metagenome (GOLD analysis project Ga0209918, IMG submission 185712) | Salt pond soil microbial communities from South San Francisco under conditions of wetland restoration - Salt Pond MetaG... | ecosystem: Environmental > Aquatic > Marine > Intertidal zone... | reverse complement strand
CAGAGGCTCGCCGAGCGGCTGCTGGCCTACCGGGTGTTTCCCGACGCGCAGGGCCGCATGAACCTGTCGCTGGCCGAGGTCGGCGGCGCGTTACTGCTGGTGCCGCAGTTCACGCTCGCCGCCGACACCGCCAAGGGCAACCGCCCCAGCTTTACGCCGGCGGCCGCGCCGGAGGAAGGCGCCAGGCTGTTTTCGAGGCTGGTGGAAGCGACCCGCCAGGGCCCGGTGGCCGTAGCCACCGGGGAATTCGGGGCCCACATGCAGGTGGCGCTGGTCAACGACGGGCCCGTTACCTTCTGGCTGCAGACCCGGAAATAGGCGTTCCCGCCGCCGGCCACCTCCCTGCTGGCGGCTTCCTCCTTGCACCTTCCCCCCACACCACCTGACCTTCGGCCTATTGGACTCCGGTCGGGGCTTCGCTAGGATGCTTGACCAGACAAGTCCCTTCCCGGATTCATTTCCATGAGCGAGACCAACCGCAGCTTCCCGGGGCGCTTTCTGCGCGGCATCGGCAAGTTCCTGAACGGCATCAGGATCCTGGTGCTGAACCTGGTGTTCTTTTTCCTCCTGTTCCTGGTGGCCGGGCTGTTCCTGTCCGAGCACCACATCAGCGTGGACGACGGCATCGCGCTGGTGATCGACCCCCAGGGACAGATCGTCGAGCAGTACGCCGGCGAACCGGTGGAACGGGCCATCCAGAAGGCAATGGGCAACGAGGAGCCCCAGGCGCGCATGCGCGACCTGCTGCTGTCCATCGACAGCGCCGCCGGCGACGACCGCATCAAGGCGCTGGTCATCGACACCGACCGGATGCAGGGGGCGGGGCTCAGCCAGCTCCAGGAGTTGGCCGGTGCCATCGGCCGCTTCAAGAAGTCGGGCAAGCCGGTTTACGCCTACGGTGATTTCTTCGAGCAGGGCCAGTATTACCTGGCGGCTCAGGCGGATCACGTCGAGATGCATCCGGAGGGACTGCTGTTCCTCGAGGGCCTGTCACGCTACCGGACCTACATGAAAGACGGCCTGGACAAGCTGGCGGTGGACGTGCACCTGTTCCGCGTGGGCAAGTACAAGTCCGCCGCCGAGCCCTACATCCGCAATGACATGTCGGAGCCGGCCAAGCAGGCGAACCTGGCCTGGATGGGCGATCTCTGGGACAGCTACGTGGAAGGCGTCGCCGAGGCCCGCAAGATGGATCCCGTGCTGGTGCGCGACTATATCGACCGTTACGGCGAGCGCCTGGCGTCCGCGGACGACGACTCGGGAAGGGCCGCCGTGGAGGCCGGCCTGGTGGACAGGCTTTCCAACCGGGACGAGTTTCGCAAGGAGCTCGTCGACCTGGTGGGCGAGGACGAGGACAGCCATTCCTTCCGCCAGATCGACTTCAAGGACTACGCCAGCGCCGTGCGCACGGCGCGCATTAACACATCCGCCGACAAGGTAGCTGTGATCGTGGCGGAAGGGGCCATCGTCGGCGGCAAGCAGCCGCCGGGCACCATCGGTTCGGAGTCCACCGCCGAGTTGATCCGCGACGCGCGATTCGACAAGAACGTGAAGGCCGTGGTGTTCCGGGTGGACTCCGGCGGCGGCAGCGCTTTTGCTTCCGAGGTCATCCGCCGCGAGCTGGAGCTCACCCGCGCCGCGGGCAAGCCGGTGGTGGTTTCAATGAGTTCCGTGGCCGCCTCGGGCGGGTATTGGATCTCAATGACTTCGGACCGCATTTACGCGGAGCCGACCACCATCACCGGGTCGATCGGCGTGTTCGGCATGTTCCTGAATTTCCCCCGAACGCTGGACAAGATCGGCGTGCACGTGGACGGCGTGGGCACCACCGACCTGGCCGGCGCCTTCAACCCCGGCCGCCCACTGGATCCCAAAGTGGGCGACATCGTGCAGCGCCTGGTGGAGAAGACCTACGACGACTTCGTTCACCGCGTGGCGGAGAATCGCGGCCTGAAGCCGGAACGGGTCAAGGAAATCGCCCAGGGCCGGGTGTGGAGCGGCAAGGCCGCCCACGAACTTGGCCTGGTGGACCAGCTTGGCGGGCTGGACGAGGCGGTCGCCGGGGCCGCGGAGCTCGCCGGAGTGAAGCAGTACAGCGTGGACTACGTCGAGAAGGAGCTCTCACCCTTCGAGCGCTGGCTGGTGGAAAGCACGACGGGCGCCGTGGCCTGGACCGGCGTGGACATCGGCTCGCGAATGCAGGGCCTGTCCTGGCTGACCCGGGTCGCCAGGACCCTGAGCCTGTTCACCGGCCCCGACGCCGACCCTCACGGCATATACAGCTATTGCTTCTGCCGGGTGCCGGCGGACTGAAGACCCGCGTGGCGCGGTCTCGTTTGTCGATGCAGGCTGGTGAGAGCCACGAGAACGGCCTGGCGGTCGTCCTCGATGGCTTTTGATATCCGGTCCGCGGAATCCTGGCTCGATCCCAGCCCCTGCCACTCGTCGCGCCAGGTGTCGTACAGCGTAGCGCTGGTGGTCCGGATGTGCGGCACGGCTGTCGAGACCCCACCCCATATCCATGAGGCCCGGGCATTCCCGGGCCCCATGTTACGACCCGAAGGGCCGCCTCGTCACTGCTTCGGCATGTAGTCCATTTCGGAACGGTGAGTGTAGATGTCGCTCCATTCGTCGTCGATGGCCTTGTTCAGGTCGGAGCGGATCTGCTCGGCGCCTTCCTTGCCGGCGTGCTTGGCGACCATGTCCCACAGCCCCACCCGGTCCTTGTCCCAGTCCGCGAAATTGTGGCCCAGCACCACCACGTAGAAGTCCGAGGCGTGCGGGCCGCCGGCCTCCACGCTGTACCAGGCGTAGTCGCTGTCCCAGTCCGTGGCCTTGGCGGCCTCGGTGATTTTCATGACGCTGTCCACGAAAGCGCGGTTGTCGGATACGTTGAACTCGAAGACGTGGACCACGTTGAAGGGCTCGTCGCTGTCGCGAACGTGGCTGGCGTCCGCCATGTAGGTGCTGAAATCGCTGGTGGCCTTGGCCACGTGCGGCAGGAATTGCTTCTGGAACACCTCGTGGCAGGCCTTGTCCGCCTCTTCCATCCCGTCCCAGTCCGCCCACTTGTGATCGCCGGTGACGAACGCGTAGGTGCCCAGCTTGCCGGTCTCGCGCCACCACACGCGCATCGCGTGCTTGCCGCCGTTCTCGCCGTAGCACTTCGAGTAGGCTTTCCAGCCATCCTCGAAAGCCGGCCCCTCGCCCGCGTTCACGGACACCATGTAGACGCGCTGCACGTTGCCGGTGTCACTGTCGTCCTGCGCCCATGTGACGGATGCAAACAGACACGCACCGGCGGCCAGCGCCAATGAGACTTTCCATTTCATGTTGAGTCCTCCCGGTCTCGATCCTGCTATCCACTGGAAGCGGCTGCACCGGCAGTCCCTCGCCGGCGGGCCACGGCCCGCCTCACAAGTCTAGTCCGATTCTGGGACGGCACCAGCGGGCGACGTGCAGGATCGCGGGCAAGAGGGGCAAGCTTGGCGATTGGGCCGACGACGCTCTGGCGACTCCGCACGCAGCCCGAGCAATTTTTCGAAAGCCGGATTGGGTCTCAGGCACTAGCTTTCTACGAGGGGCCTTCCACAAAAGACGCTCTGGGGGTAAATCATGTCCGGTCCGCTTACGAACGCTTACTGCAATGGCGTGGCGCCGCGCCGCTGGCTGCTGCTCCTTTGGCTGCTCGCGCCGTCCGTCGCGGTTGCGGCGGTGCAGCAATATTTCATCACCGGCGCCGTCAACGGCACCATGTCGTCGTATACCGGTCTTCCGGACGGCACCCCGTTTGCCGGCACCTACCAGTTCGATGACGTCACCGCGGATTCGAACGGAAGTGCACAAGTCGGCAATTACGCGACTGGGCAGTTCTTCGTCAATCTGGGCCCGGTGGAAGGACAGATCACCTTCGACCAGAACGCCTCGATCGTGGTGAGCGACAACGTATCGCCGTTCGGCTTTACCACCGACGATTCGTTCGCCATCAACGCACAGCCGGGAGCGAGGAACACGCCGAACATCCCCAACGACGTTCAGTCCTTCCCGAGCTTGTTCTATCGGACGTCATCGTTCGGCTCGGACCCGACAGTGTTAACCGACGATTCGCTCACCGGAGTGCCGCACGTCGCCGGCGCACCCTGGGACCCGAATGACCAACTCATCAGCCTGCAGTTGAGCGCCGTTGGCGGCGACTGCCCTGCCTTCACCTCGAGTTGTTTTCTGCGCATGGATATCGCCACGGTTGACCCGGCCTTCGACTTGACCGTGACCAAGAGCGGTTCGGCCACCGGAATGGTTTCCAGCACTCCCTTCGGCGTGGATTGCGGCGGCACCTGCAGTGCGCTCATGGGCGGCACGGTAGTGTTGTCCGCGGTTCCGGACGTTCCCAGCACGATCACCTGGACGGGTTGCGACAGCATCAATGGAGCCGCGGATCAGTGCACCGTAGCGATGACCTCGGCCCGCAGCGTGAACGTTCAGTTCGAGGTCATCATCCCCGAGTTCAATCTCACCGTGACCAAATCCGGTAGCGGTTCCGGTTCGGTCACCAGCAACCCTTCCGGCATCGACTGCGGCGCGACCTGCAGCGCCTTGCTCGGCGGCAGCGTCGTACTTAGCGCCGTTCCGGATGTACCCAGCACGATCACCTGGTCGGGTTGCGACAGCATCAATGGAGCCGGGGATCAGTGCACCGTCAGCATGAACGCCGATCGCACCGTCGCCGTGGCATTTCAGGAGATCGTCGCCGGCCCGATACCTACCCTGACGAGCTTTTCCCGAATCCTGATGATGGGGCTTCTGGCGCTGGCCGGCTTGGCGGTACTGGGGCTTCGCCGCCAGCACTGAATCCGGCCGTTAGGTTTCCCGGGCCCGCTCAGCCGGGCCCGGAACCGCGCAGCTCCTCCAGCGTGTCCCGCACCCGCCTGGCCACCGCCACGTTGTCCGGGGAGGAGGGATGCCTGACCCAGTCATCGTCGGGCACGTAACCCAGTACCTGCAGCATGCCGCCGCCGATCCGGTGGAAACGCTTGCGCTGGCGGCGTGACCAGTCGAGCCAGCGGGGTGTCAACTTGTCGAGCGAGCTCTCCTCCTCGAACAAGGAGTTGATGGGAGACTTTTCGCGGATGAACGCCACCGCCCGGTCCGCGAACGGCTCCTCGAGAAACCGAAAAATGTCCTTCAGTGCCTCTTCGGTGTGGAGGATCAGGTCCTCGAAACACACGGGCAGGCAGCGATCCGGCAGGTTCTGCATGAGCTCCAGAGCCTGCCCGCAGGCCCTGGTCCACTCGAACGCCGCGTCGTCGAAACCGTGACCCAGCAGCGCCTGGATCGACGGCGTCGCCTGGCGGCCGTCCCTGAACAGGCAGAGAAAGCGGGCAGTGGGAAACATTTTTGCCAGGTGACCCGCCACCGACACGTAGAACGGCGTCTGGTCCACCCAGCGCCTGCCACCGGCGCGGCTGCGGTAAAGCGCATCGATGCCGTCGCCCACCGAGCGGAAGAACTCTGCCTCGCTCACGCCCTCCTTGTTCAGCCAGGAAAACTCGCCCCGGCGCGTGCCCCGCTCCCACCCTTTCGCCACCGCCGGCGCGATGGTGTGCAGGAAATCGCTCTCCGAGCTTCCCCAGAATGCATCGCTCTGCAACAGCGACCAGTGCAGCATCGAGGATCCGGATCGCGGGCTGCCCACGATGAACACGGGGCCGGACGATGGGCTGTCGGATTGCATATGTCGGTTTCGAAGGTGAAAGCGGGCCGTTCGCGGCCCGGGAATGGTACGCGATGAGGGCGCCCACGGCATCCCCGGCCGCCGGCGCTTCCCCCGTATCCGCCCGTCACTTCACGACGCCCACGCGCATGTGCAGCGGCCAGCGGACCGTGCGTGCGCCGTCTCCCCACGGCCCGGCGAGCCGCGAGCGCAGCGCCGGCAATGGATCCGCGGCACCGCTCGCCAGGCAACGGCGGTAGGCCGACCAGGTAGCCAGGTACCTGCAATACCCCGACAGCGTCCAGCGTTTCTCCATGGCGAAGTCAGGGGCACGGACTTCGGCGAAGGGGAACGGCAGATCCCGATACCGGGCTTCCACGTGGCTGCGTTGCGGCGGCCAGTAGGGCTCCAGGGTCACGGAATGGAAATGCCTCACGGGGTGGTCGAGCTCCGGGGTAACTTCCGCAAGGCCGTAGCTCCACAGCGCAACCAGCGCCCCCGGGCGCGCGATGCGGCGCACCTCCGCGGCGAAGGCGTCCATGTTCAGCCAGTGCGCGGCCTGGGCGCAGGTGACGAGATCCACGCGGTGCGCGCGGATCGGCGCCCGTTCGGCCAGCGCCGCCACCGGGTGGACGCCACGCAGCCGTGGCATGGCGCTCAACTGCGCGACACTCGCGTCGTTCGCCACCACCACCCGAAAGCGCCGGACCAGCCCGGCGCTGGCCTGGCCGCTGCCGCAGGCCACGTCCCAGGCCACGTTCCTTAGCCGGCACTCGCCGGCCAGCCAGTCGTAGAGCGCCCCGGGATAGTCGGGCCGGTAGCGCGCGTAGGCGTCGGCGTGACCGGAAAAATGATCGGGAAATTCGGTGCCGCTCATGGCCCCGGCTACCAGGGCAGGTGGTCCAGGTCCACGTTGCCTCCGGACAGGATCACGCCCACGCTCCGGTCGCGAAACGCATCCGGTTCCGCCAGCACCGCGGCCAACACCACGGCGGAAGAGGGCTCGATGGTGAGCTTGAGCTCAAGCCAGGCCAGTCGCATGGCGTCAATGGTGGCGTCGTCCTCCACCGTGATGATCCCGTCCACGTTATCGCGGATGCCCCGAAAGGTTAGCTCGCTGATGATCGCCCGCAGCCCGTCACAGACGGTGTCCGGGGTGATATCCGTGATGCGCCGGCCCGCCGACAGCGAGCGGGCCGCGTCGTCGGAACCGGCCGGTTCGGCGCCACGGATGCCGATGCCCGGGGCCAGGGAACGTGCCGCGATGGCCGTGCCGGTGATCAGCCCGCCGCCACCCACGGGCACCACCAGTACGTCCAGCTCCGGTACCTGCTCCAGCAATTCCAGCGCGCAGGTGCCCTGCCCGGCGATGATGCGGGCATCGTCGTAGGGCGGGATCACCTCGGCGCCGGTTCTTTCCACCACATCGGCCACCGTGTCCTCGCGGCTCGCCTGGCTGGGTTCGCAGAACACCACCTCGGCGCCGTAACGGCGCACGTTCGCTACCTTGGATTTCACCGAGTTGTCGGGCATCACCACGGTGCATGGGATACCGCGTTCGCGCGCCGCGAAGGCGAGCGCGGCGCCGTGGTTGCCGGACGAATGCGTGGCCACGCCCTTTTTCGCCTGCGCGTCACTCATCGAGAGCACCGCGTTCAACGCGCCGCGCACCTTGAACGCACCGGTGAGCTGCATGGGCTCGCACTTGAAATGGAGCTCGGCGCCGGCGGCCTCGTCCAGGGCCGGAGAGCTCCACACTGGCGTTCGCCGCGCGACCCCCGCGATGCGCTCGGCGGCCTCGCGGATGTCGGCGGGCGCGGGCAGTTGGTGGATGTCCATGGTGTTCATGATACGCGGGCCCGGTCGGCGAGCTACTCGCAATCCCGGAGCGCGGGTTACGGAAGGCCTGCCGGAGACTGTCTGCGGCAGGGAAGCCGCAGTCGAGCCTCCAGGGATGGATATACGGCGTGTCGCCGGCAGGCCTTCCGTCTCGCGCTCCTTCGCAAGAGCCGTACGCCGGAATAGCCAGCGTTTCCCGCACCACCGTGGACACTCCGCCGAGAGAGTCCTCGCCACCGCTTCGGTATACTGCCCACGGCGAACCTCGCACGGATCACATCCATGTTCAAGAAAGCCCAGATCAGCGGCATATTCGGCGAATCCCCCATGCGCCCGTTGCAGGCGCACATGATCAAGGTCGTCGAGTGCACCGAGACCCTGATACCGTTCTTCGACGCCGTCGTGCGCGAGGACTGGGACCAGGTGTCGAAGTTGCAAAAGCGCATCTCCGGGATCGAGGACGAGGCCGACGACCTCAAGCACAGCCTGCGGCTGAAGTTGCCCAAGAGCCTGTTCCTGCCGGTGCCGCGCAACGAGCTGTTGGACCTGCTCACGGTACAGGACATGGTGGCGAACAAGGCCAAGGACATCGCGGGCCTGGTCACCGGACGCCGCATGCAGCTGCCGGACGTCATCCAGGACGACTTCCTGAAGTACATCGCCCGCGCCGTGGATGCCGCACGCCAGGCCTCCACCACCGTCAGCGAGCTGGACGAGTTGGTGGAGACCGGATTCCACGGCAGCGAGGTGGCGCTCGTGGAAGGCATGATCAACGAGCTCGACCGGATCGAGAAGGACACCGACAACATGCAGATCGCCATCCGCGCCGAACTGTACGGCGTGGAAAAGGACCTGCCGCCGGTGGACGTCATGTTCCTTTACGAGATCATCAACTGGGTGGGAGAGCTGGGCGACCGCGCCCAGCGCGTCGGCAGCCGGCTGCAGTTGCTGCTCGCCAGGTGAGCCCGCCGGCTGGCGGCCGACCTTACAACAATACTAAAGCGTAATTGATGGAACACGCGATCTATTACCTGATCCTGGCTGCCGGGTTCGGCCTTTTCATGGCCTGGGGCATCGGCGCCAACGACGTGGCCAACGCCATGGCCACCTCCGTCGGCTCGCGCGCCCTGAGCATCCGCCAGGCGGTGCTGGTGGCCGCGGTGTTCGAGTTCGGCGGCGCGTTCCTGGCCGGCGGCCAGGTCACCGCAACCATCCGCAAGGGCATCGTCACCGCCGGTAGTTTCACCGGTCATCCGGACCTGCTGGTGTTCGGCATGCTCGCCGCGCTGCTGGCGGCGGGCATCTGGCTGATGGTGGCGACACGCTACGGCCTGCCGGTGTCCACCACCCATTCCATCGTCGGCGCCATCACCGGCTTCGCCATCGTCGGCCTGGGGGTGAGCTCGGTGAACTGGCCCACCATGGCCTCCATCGTGGCGAGCTGGGTGATATCGCCACTGATCGCCGGGACTCTTGCATACATTCTGTTCATCAGCATCCAGCGCCTGATCCTGGACAAGCCCTCGCCGCTGGACGCGGCGCGCCGCTATGCGCCGATCTACACCTTCCTGGCCGGCTTCGTGCTCGCGCTGGTGACCCTGCTCAAGGGCCTGAAGCACGTTGGGCTGGACATCGGAACCGGCCTTGCATACGCAATCGCCGCCGGCGTGGGTCTGGTGTCGGTGGCGCTGGGCTACTGGATCATCAGCCGGGTGGCGGTGGATCCAAGCGCGGACCGGGAGTTCCACTACGCCAACGTGGAGCGGGTATTCGCGTCGCTGATGGTGATGACCGCCTGCGGCATGGCCTTCGCCCACGGTTCCAACGACGTGGCCAACGCGGTGGGCCCGGTGGCCGCGGTGGTGAGCGTTGCCCAGAACGGCAGCGTCGCCCACCAGGCCCCCGTGACTCCCTGGGTGCTGGCACTAGGCGGCGTGGGCATCGTGATCGGGCTTTTGACCTTCGGGCACCGCGTCATCGCCACCGTGGGCACGGGCATCACCGCGCTCACCCCCAGCCGCGGGTTCGCCTGCGAGATTTCCGCCGCCACCACCGTGGTGCTGGCCTCGGGCACGGGCCTGCCAATCTCCACCACCCATACGCTGGTGGGCGCGGTCATGGGGGTGGGGCTGGCGCGCGGCATCGCCGCCCTTAATACCTCGGTGATCCGCCAGATCCTGCTTTCCTGGCTAATCACGGTGCCCGTCGGCGGCATCCTGGCAGCGTTATTCTTCCTGGTCTTCAAGGCCGTGTTCTGATCCGTGATGGCAGCGCTACTGGCGCTTTTCGGTCACCCGGTGAGCCACAGCGTGTCCCCGTGGCTGCACGGGTGTTTTGCCCGGCAAACCGGGATCGCGCTGAGCTACGAGCGCGTTGACACGGCCGCGGGCGGGCTGCCCGCGGCGCTTTCGCGTTTTGCCCGCGAGGACGGGCTGGGTGGCAACGTGACCCTGCCGCTCAAGCACGAGGCGCTCGAGTGTTGCGCCTCGGTCAGCGAGCGGGCGCGTGAAGCCGGGGCGGTGAACACCCTCAAGCGCGAGAGCGGTGAATGGCTGGGAGACAACACCGACGGCGCCGGTTTCGTGCGCGATCTGACCGTGAATCTGGGCTTCGCGCCCGTAGGCAGGCGGGTGCTGGTGGCGGGCGCAGGCGGCGCCGTGGCGGGCATCCTGGCGCCCCTGCTGGCCACCGGCCCTCAAGCCCTGTTCCTGGCCAACCGAAACCCTGGACGGGCCATCGAGCTGGCGCGACGCTCGGCGGACCCGCGCGCGGCGGGCTGCAGTTACGCGGTGCTGGAGGACCTGCCGCCCTTCGACCTGATAGTGAACGCCACCGCCGCCGGCCATGCCGGGGAGACGCCGCCGTTCCCCACTGGCGTGCTCGCGGAAGGCGGCTGGTGTTACGACTTGAGCTACGGCGCGCCGGCCAGCCCCTTCCTGGACTGGGCGCGCGAAAACGGCGCGGCGCGCGCCGCCGACGGCCGCGGCATGCTGGTGGAACAGGGGGCCGAGTCATTCCGGCTGTGGTTCGGCGTGCGCCCGGACACCAGCGGACTGATCGAGCGGGTGCCAGCGTGAGCCGGGAAGGCATCGCCCTTTGCGCGGTCCTGCCCATCCGGTAAGCTCGACCGGCTTCGAGCCGGAACTCCACATGAACGAAGAAGACGACGAAAGACAGTTTCGCGACCCGTCCATCCTGGACGCCCTGGTTCCCATCATCACCCTGATTTCGATGCTGGCGGCGTCCGTGTATCTCTACGGCGCGGACTCGTCCTACGGCGCCAACCAGATAGCCCTGCTGTTGTCGGCCGGTATTGCGGTGATCGTCGGCCTGAAGAACGGCCTGCGCTGGGACGAGATGGAAGGCGGCATCGTGCACAGCATCGGCGTGTCCATGGGCGCGGTGCTGATCCTGCTGGCGGTGGGCTCGCTGATCGGCACCTGGATACTCTGCGGCACCGTGCCCACGCTCATCTATTACGGGCTGGAGCTGCTCAACCCGAGCATTTTCTACGCCGCGGCGTGCATCATCTGCTCCATCGTGGCGCTCAGCACCGGCAGCTCCTGGACCACGGCGGGCACGCTGGGCGTGGCCCTGATGGGCGTGGCCACGGGCCTGGGGCTGTCACCGGCCATCACCGCCGGCGCGATCATCTCCGGGGCCTACTTCGGCGACAAGATGTCGCCGCTCTCCGACACCACCAACCTGGCCCCGGCGGTGGCGGGCTCCGACCTGTTCTCCCACATCCGCCACATGACCTGGACCACCATGCCCTCGCTGGCCCTGGCCATCACGCTTTTCGCAGTGCTGGGCTTCACCGCCCAGCCGGCCGAGCAGGCCACGCAGCTCGGCGGGCCGCTTTCCACGCTGCACGAGACCTTCAACCTGGGCTGGTACCTGCTGATCCCCCTGGCCGTGGTGATGACGCTGGCCTGGCGGCGCTGGCCGGCGTTCCCCACCATGATGATCGGCGCGCTGCTGGGCGGCCTGTTCGCGGTGATCTTCCAGCCCGACGCGGTGATGCGCCTGGCGGGCGACGACAGCCTGAACGCGCCCATGGCGCTGATCAGCGGCACCTGGAAGGCGCTGTTCGACGGTTACGTGTCCAATACCGGCGTGCCCACCGTGGACGAGCTGCTCTCCCGCGGCGGCATGTCCTCCATGCTCAACACGGTGTGGCTGATCATGTGCGCCATGACCTTCGGCGGGGCCATGGAGCGGGCGGGCCTGCTGGAACGGCTGGTGCGCGACGCCCTGCACCTGGCCAAATCCACGGGCTCGCTGATCGCGGCGACGCTGGGCACCTGCGTGGCCACCAACGTGCTGGCCGCCGACCAGTACATCGCCATCGTGCTGCCCGGGCGGTTGTACCGGGAAGAGTTCCGGCGCCGGAACCTGGCGCCGGTGAACCTCTCCAGGGCCATCGAGGACGCGGGCACCATCACTTCGCCACTGATCCCCTGGAATACCTGCGGCGCCTACATGGCCGCCACCCTGGGCGTGGCCACCTTCTCGTATGCGCCATTCGCGTTCTTCAATCTCATCAACCCCATCATGGCCGCGGTCTATGCCTACCTGGGCCTGAAGATCCTGCCCCTGGAGGCCAAGCCGGAGCCGGAGGCGGGAAACCCATGAAGAAATTCTCCATCCTCATCGCGGGCCTGGTCATGGCGTCGCTGGCCGGGTGTTCCAGCGGCGAATCCGACCAGAAGGCGGAACGCCTGGACAAGCCCTACGCCGACAAGATCAAGGCCGTGGAGCAAAAGCAGCTCCAGCAGGCCGATGACCAGCTCAAGGCCATCGACGAGCAGACCTCGGGCAAGCCGAAGGACGATGAAGACGGCGGCTGATCGGGGCGAGGGGCGCGAGGTCGCGCCCGTCCGGGCGCTCCCACAGTGCAGCGACGGAACCGGGAGTCAGTGTGGGAGGCCCCAGATGGGGCCGGCGCCGCCTCCGCACCAAAAAAAAGGTTCATCGCGGAATTCCGGGGCTTCAAGTGGCACTTTCCAGGCCCGATTCGGCAGAGGTGCGGCGGGTCCTTTCGAGAACGCCGTGAATACATCCCTGTAGGCTCCGACGCCGCCGTCCTGGCGGCGACGGTCTCGCCAGGACCCGCCGCACCCTCCGCTCGTGAAGTGCGCGATACAGCGGGTGTGGGAGGACCGGCTTCGGGACCGTCTGCAGCAGGGATGCTGCAGTCGAGCCCCCAGGGATGGGTCCACGGCGTGTCCCGAAGCCGGTCCTCGCTCACCCGCCATCACTCCCGGAATTCCGCGATGAACCAAAAAAATGGGCCGGTGGGTACCGGCCCGTAAACGCCCTGTGTTTCGGATGTGCGTCTTTGGAAGGAAAGGAGAGCCGGGCACGGGGGAGAGATACCCGGTCACTCCTTTTGCCGGCTTGCACCGGCTCGGCTGGTGGGGGGAACCAGCCGGTCCCGAAACTGCCGGTTATCGCCCTAACGAATCCGGCAGCAGGAACAAGGTTGCGCCATTGCGAATGCTTCTCCAGCCATTGAACACTGGTCTTGGTCATTCAATCCCCGTGCCAAGTTCCGCAAGCCGCTGAACTGAAGGCAAAAGTGCGGTGACGGAGGGCAGCGGGGGCTTGATCGGGGGCGTTTTCCGTCGCCGCATCCCGACACCCGGCACCGCGCAAGGCGCGGACGGCGTCAATCCGGAGCGATGCGGCGGGCGCGCTCGCGGCGGCGAGGCGGGGCGGCGCGTGTCGCCGGTGGGCGACAGGGGTTGGCGTAGCGCCGGCGCGGCTGGCTCAGTCGGCGACCGCCCTGACGTGGCGGTCCTTGAGTCGCACGTAGTGCGCGGCGGAATAGCGCAGCATCTCGAACTCCCGCTCCTCCAGCCGGCGCACCGGCTCGGCGGGCCTGCCCCGGTACAGCCAGCCGGCCTTAAGCCGCTTGCCCGGGCTCACCAGGCTGCCGGCGGCAAGCAGCACGTCTTCCGCCAGCTCCGCCCCGTCCATGATGATCGAGCCCATGCCCACCAGGCACCGGTCGCCAATGCTGCAGGCGTGGACCAGGCAAAGGTGGCCGATAGTGACGTCTGCGCCGATGCGCGTGGGGATGCCGCCGGGGCTGTAGGGACCGTCGTGGGTGACGTGAATCACGGTGCCGTCCTGCACGTTGCTGCGGGAACCTATGGTAATGCGGTTGACGTCGCCCCGCGCCACGCTCATGGGCCACAGCGAGGCGTCGGCGGCGATCGCCACGTCGCCGATGACCAGCGCGGCCGGGTCCACCCAGGCGCTCGCCGCCACGCGCGGCACGTAGTGCTCGAAGTCGCGGATGCTCATGGATTTGCTTTCCACGGTGCTAGACTCTGCCACCTTCGAGTCTGACCGAGCCCAATGCCACAGTCCAATCAAGACAATCCGTTACTCGCCGACTGGACCCTGCCGCCCTTTGCCGGCCTGAAGCCGCGCCACGCCGTGCCGGCGGTGGAATCGGTAATCGCCGACGGTCGCGCCCGCGTGGCCGGGCTGCGCGATGCCGAGTCGCCGGATTACGAGGCGCTGGTCATGCCCATGGAGGCACTGGGCGAGCGCCTGCACCGGGTGTTCTCGCCCATCGGCCACCTGAACGCGGTGACCAGTACCGCCGGCTGGCGCCAGGCCCACCAGGAATGCCTGGCCCGACTCACGGCGTTCGAGACGGAGCTGGGCCAGGACGAGGCGCTTTACACCCGCTTCCAGGCGCTGGCCCGGGCGCCCGACTTCGGGCGCCGGCCGCCGGTGGAGCGCAAGCTGGTGAACGACGCCGTACGCGACTTCCGGCTTTCCGGTGTCCATCTGGGCGATGCGGACAAGGCCCGCTTCAGCGACATCATGCAGCGGCTTTCGGCGCTAGGGGCGTGCTTCGAGGAACACGTGCTGGACGCCACCGACGCCTGGTCCACCGACGTGGACGACGAAGCCAGGCTGGCCGGGCTGCCCGCCGACCTGGTGGAGCGCGCCGCGGGGGAGGCCGACCGACCGGGATGGCGTCTGAGCCTGGACATGCCCACCTTCCTGGCGGTAATGCATCACGGCCGCGACCGGTCGCTGCGCCGGGAGTTCTACGAGGCCTGGGTAACCCGGGCCTCCGACGAGGGCCCGGACGCCGGGCGCTTCGACAACTCGGCGCTTATGGAGGAGACCCTGGCGTTTCGCCACGAGGCGGCGCGGCTGGTGGGTTACGGCAACTACGCCGAGTACTCGCTGGCCACCAAGATGGCCCCCTCGCCCGAGGCCGTTAGCGCATTCCTGGAGGACCTGGCCGGCCGCGCCCGGCCGGCGGCGCGCCGGCAGCTCGACGAACTGGCGGCGCTGGCCCGGGACATGGATGGCCTCGAGCGGCTTGAGCCCTGGGACGTGAATTACTACGGGGAGCGCCTGCGCGAGCGGCGTTACGAGATCAGCGAGGAGGCCCTGCGCCCCTACTTCCCCCTGCAGCAGGTGCTGGACGGCCTGTTCGACGTGGCCGGTCGCCTGTTCGGCGTGCGCATCGTCGAACGGGAGGGCGTGGAGAGCTGGCATCCGGACGTGCGGTTCTTCGACGTGCTGGGCGAGGACGGCGAACCCGTGGCGGGGTTCTACCTGGACGCCTACGCGCGGGCCGCCAAGCGCTCGGGGGCCTGGATGGACGTGGCCACCAACCGCTGCCGCCTGCCCGGCCGCCACCAGCTCCCCGTGGCCTATCTCACCTGCAACGCCGCACCGCCAGGCGAAAGCGTGCCGGCGCTTTTCACCCACGACGAGGTGGTGACCCTGTTCCACGAATTCGGTCACGGCCTGCACCACATGCTCACCCGCGTGGACCTGCCCTCCCTGGCCGGCATCGAGGGCGTGGAATGGGACGCCGTGGAGCTCCCCAGCCAGTTCCTGGAGAACTGGTGCTGGCAGCGCGAGTCGCTGGACCGCTTCGCCCGTCACTGGCGCACCGGCGAGCCGCTCCCCGAAGAGCTGTTCGAGGGACTGGTGGCCTCGCGGCGGCACCTGGGCGCGCTGCAGATGATCCGCCAGCTGGAGTTCGCGCTGTTCGACCTCGAGCTGCACGCCCGCTACGACCCGGACCACGGGGGCCGGGTTATGGAGACGCTCGGGGCGGTTCGCGAGCGCGTCGCCGTGGTGGAGCACCCGGACTGGAACCGCTTCCCGCACAGCTTCTCGCACATCTTCGGCGGCGGCTACGCGGCCGGTTACTACAGCTACCTGTGGGCGGAGATGCTGGCGGCTGACGCCTTCGGGCTGTTCTCCGAGCGTGGCGTATTCGACTCCGGCGCGGGCCGCGCCTTCCGCGACGAGATCCTGGCAGTTGGAGGCTCACGCCCCGCCATGGAGTCATTCCTGGCATTCCGCGGACGCGAACCGGAAGTGGCCGCTCTGCTCGAGCTCTACGGCATTGCGGCGTGACGGGGCGTGATAGGGTTGCCCCGGTGAAGATCGCCAGTTGGAACGTGAACTCCCTCAAGGTGCGCCTGCCCCAGGTTCTAAACTGGTGCGGCTCTGCCGCGCCGGACGTGCTGGCGCTGCAGGAGACCAAGCTCACCGATGACCGCTTCCCCGCCGCGGAGATCGAGGCGGCCGGCTATCGGGTGGCATTCAGCGGGCAACCGACCTACAACGGCGTGGCGCTTCTGAGCCGCGACGAGCCGAAGGACGTGGTCACCGATCCGCCCGGCGTCACCGACGAGCAGCGCCGCGTCATCGCCGGCACCTGCGCCGGGGTACGGGTGATCAATCTCTACGTGGTGAACGGCGAGGCCGTGGGCTCGGAAAAATTTGACTACAAGCTGGACTGGCTCGGGCGCGTCACCGATTTCGTTGCCGACGAGCTCCGCCGTCACGCGCGGCTGTTGGTGGTGGGCGATTTCAACATCGCGCCGGCGCCGGAAGACGTCCACGACCCGGCGCTATGGGAGGGCAAGGTGCTATTCAGCGCACCCGAGCGCGAGGCGCTGGAGAAGCTCACCTCGCTGGGGCTCGCCGATACCTTCCGGCTCTTCGAGCAGCCGGAGCAGAGCTTTTCCTGGTGGGACTATCGGGCCGCGGCGTTTCGGCGCAACCGGGGCCTGCGCATCGACCTGGTGCTGGCCAGCGAGGCGCTGGCGATGCGCTGCAGCGCCGCCGGCATCGACGTGGAGCCGCGACGCTGGGAACGTCCCTCGGATCACGCGCCGGTATGGGCGCAATTCGATGTCTGAAGCACTTTCCAACGCGGCCCTGGCAGTGCGGCTGCAGGCCAGGTTTCACAGGGACATACCCCTTAGCCGTCAGATGGGCGTGACGGTGGGCGCCTATGACGGCAAAGCCCTGGAATTGCGTGCGCCGCTGGCGCCCAATCGCAACGACAAGCTCACCGGCTTTGCCGGTTCGCTGAACGCGCTCATGACCCTGGCGGGCTGGGGTCTGCTATACCTTAGGCTGGCACAGGCCGGGGAACGCTGCGACATCGTGATCCACAAGGGCGAGCAGGTATTCAGCGCCCCGGTACGCCGGGACTTTCGCGCCATCGCGGTGCTGGACGAGAGCCTGTGGCCCGGATTCATGGAGCGCCTTGGGGACAGGGGCCGGGCCCGCATCGAGCTGGATGCGCGCATCGAGGCGGGCGGCGCGACGGCGGCGACGCTGAAGGCGCGCTACGTGGCGCTCAGGCGCGAATGAAGGGGAGAGACCATATGCGATTCGCCCTGCGGCTGGGACTGGTCCTGATGGTGCTAACCTGCGCGGGTTGCGCGACGCGCCAGCGCGCGAGCCAGCTCGACGAGACCCTGACGAACTACGCGGCGCTGATCCGCTGGAACGAGTTCGCGGCCGCGTCGGACTACTACGACCCTGAGCTGCGCGAGACCGACCCCATTACCCGGCTGGACATGGAACGGCTGGAGCAGTTCCGCGTCGCCGGCTACGACGAGCGCTCGCAGAGCATTTCGCCGGACGGCAACCGGGCCACGCAGTCGGTGGAAATCCGGCTGTATAATGTTCACACCATGGCGGAGCGGGTCATCGTGGACCATCAGGTGTGGCGCTACGACCCCGACGCCAAGCGCTGGTGGCTGACGTCCGGCCTGCCCGACGTCACCGCCGGCCACTGAACCGAGCCTTTCAAACGGGGTCCTGGCGTCGCGCCATTGCCGGCCGCGGCGGGAGCGGGACCCGGGGCGACATTGCCTATGCGTACCATCACCGTGCTCAATGCCAAGGGCGGCTGCGGCAAGACCACGCTGGCCACCTGCCTGGCGAGCCACTACGCCGGGGAGGGGTACAACGTTGCCCTGGCCGACTATGACGTGCAGGGGTCCAGCACTGACTGGCTGGCGGCCCGCGGCGGGGAAGAGGCACCGATCACCGGGCTGACCGCGGACGGCGGCAGCGTGCGGCCGCCCGCTTCCACCGACTACTTCATCATTGACGCGCCGGCGGCGACCCACGGCCGCCAGCTCGCCAACCTGGTGCGACGGGCGCAGACGCTGATCCTGCCGGTGCTGCCTTCGCCCATCGACATGCGCGCCGTGCGGCGCTTCCTCGAGGAGCTCTACCGGCTCAAGCAGGTCAACGACAAGGCCACGCGCGTGGGCCTGGTGGCCAACCGCGTTCGCGAGAACACCCTGGTGTTCCGCGAGCTGTCGCTGTTCCTGGGCAGGCTCAGGATCCCCTTCGTTGCCAGCCTGCGCGAGACCCAGAACTACAACAAGGCCGCCCAGCGCGGCCTGGGCATCATGGACATGCCCCCATATCTCGCCGACAAGGACCACGAGCAGTGGGAGTCGTTGTTGCGCTGGCTGCGCAGCAAGCGCTCGCTGCCGGTACAATAGGGTCCGTCAAACAGGGAATCGACACTGACAAAGGAGGTTTCCCATGAGATACCTGAAACTTTTGCCGGCGGTGTTGCTGGCATTCATGCTTTACGGTTGCGGCGGCGGCGACCAGTCCGACCAGGACACCATGGACAAGGCGGCCGACAAGACCCAGGAGGCCATGGATCAGGCCCAGCAGGGCGCCCAGAAAGCCTGGGACGAGACCAAGGAAGGCGCGCAGGACGCCAAGGAAAAGGCCTCCGAGGCCATGGGCCAGGAAGATGACCAGAGCACCTGGGAGAAGACCAAGGAAGGCGCCGGCGAAGCCTGGGACAGCACCAAGGAGGGCGCCAAGAAGGCATGGTCCGCTACCAAGAAGTATTCACAGCAGGCCTGGGAACAGGTGCGTGAATCCTTCAAGGGCGACATGACGCCTGAACAGCACGCCCAGTTCGAGGAATGCGTCAACAGGCTGCAGTCCGAGGAGAGCCTGACCGAAGACCAGGCCGAACGCGGCTGCTGGCGCATGATGGAGGAAGGCACGCTGTCCAGCTATCTGGCCGGCGGTGCCTCGAACGAGGGCGACGACAACTGACAGCGCCGTTCAAGCCGCTGCATTGAAAAAGCCGGCCTCGCGCCGGCTTTTTCTTTGCTCGACAGGCGCTACCGCGCTCCTGCCTACAATCGCGCGCGACTATACCTGTCCCCAGTACTGCTCCGGCATGTCGCGGGCCAGCTCCAGCGCGCCTTCCGCGCCAGCGAACAACGGGTCCTTCACCACCGAGAACTTGCAGGGCGCGAAATCCTTCGTGGCTTGCTCCAGGTAGCCCTTGATGCCCACGATCTGGCTGCCACCACCGGCGAGAATGATGTTGGAGCGCACGCGCGCCTGAAACTCCGGGTCGAACTTGGCGATCATGTCCATCATGGTTTCCACGATGGGTGGCAGGATGCTCTCGCAGGCGTAACGCATCTCCTCGCCGATGTCGTACACCGTGGTGCGCCCCTGCACGGGCACCTCCACTTCCACTTTCTTGCGGGCGTCGCCGACGAAGCCGTTCTGCTCCTTGAAGCGGCGCACCATGTTGGGCGTGAAACCCGCCTCCGGCACGTTTTCCTTCAGCGTCTCCAGCAGCTGCCGGTCCACGTAATCGCCGGCTGTGAGCAGGCTGCGCTGGTCCTCCTCGCCGGGCATGGCGCCGTGCATGATGCAGAAGTCCACCGTGCCCGCGCCGATGTCGATGACCATGGCGTTGTCCAGCGCGCCCAGGCCGTAGGCCACCGCGAAGGGCTCGGAGACCAGCATCAGCTTCTCGGCGTAGGCCGACACGGCCTCCTTGATGGCTTGGCGGTTCACCTTCAGCGCCTCGGCAGGCACGCCCACCGCCGCGTGGACTTCCTGGCCCTCCCGGGCGCCGGCCAGTTCCACCAGGTGGCCCACCAGTTCCTTGACCGCCTCCTCGTCGCGCTCGGTACCGTCGCGGATCACGCCGTTTTCCAGCGGACGGACCAGGTCCAGCGACAGGCGATGCTCCAGCGCCTCCTCACCGAAAAGCACGTCCGTGGCCAGACTCTTGCGGGCGATGAAATCCTTGGGCCAGCCCACGTAGCTTTCCACCATGCGCCGGCGACCGGTGCTGGCGGCCACGGCGGATCGCGACGTGCCCAGATCGATGCCCACCTTGAGCACGCTGGACCGGGTGGCTTTCTTCTTCTTTGGCATGTCTGTTCACTCCGTATGTGGACGCGCTTCGGCCGTCATCAGCGGCGTGGACTCGCGCGCTTTCAGGTAGTCGCGGATGCCCTCGGCCAGGGCGGCGGCCAGCTTGTCCCGGTAGGCGGGGGTGGCGAGGCGGCGGGCCTCCGCCGGGTTACTGATGCAGGTCATCTCCGCCAGCACGCTGGGCATGTCGGCGCCCAACAGTACCACGAAGGGCGCGGTCTTGACCCCCGCGTTGGTGACCCGATTCCCCCCGGATTCCGCTTCGCGGTAGAGACTCTGCTGCAGTCGCCTGGCGAGCCGGTAGGACTCCTGATACTTGAGCGTTTGCCCCAGGCGCGCGGTGATCTTTTCGAAATCCGCCATGCTGTATTCCGAGTGACGGTTCTCCCTGGCGGCGACGGCCACGGCGCGGTCGTCGCCCGGCAGGCCGAAATAGTAGGTTTCGATCAGGGTGACCGGCTCCTGCGGCAGCCAGTTGAGGTGCAGGGAAATGAACAGGTCCGCGTTGACCGAGTTGGCGAACTCCACCCGGCCGCGCAGACCGCGCGAGAAATCAGCGTCCCGCGTGAGCAGGACGTGCAGGTCGCCATCGGCCTCCAGCCGGGACTTGAGCCGCCGCGCCACTTCCAGCACCACGCGCGCCTCGGAGAGCCCGTTCGGGCCGGTGGCACCGGGATCCCGGCCGCCGTGGCCCGGGTCGATGACCACGGTCTTCACGCCCAGGCCGAACAGCCCGGCCAACGGGACGAGCCGCTCGTTCATCAACTCGGAGTAGTCCCCCGGCACGGTGGGGTCGGGTGCGGCGGCGGGCAGCGCGTAGGGCACCAGCGCGGGGGCGGCCGGCGTGCCGCCGCCGGACGTCTGGTGCAGCGCCTCGGTGGAAGGCGGGCGCAGCGACCAGATCATGAGAATCGCGAGCGTGGCGAACAGAATGCCGAGGGCGCCATAGCCGCGACGCGTCGGGCCCGAACGTCGGCGCGAAGGAGCCTTCCCCGCGTTGAAGCGGTTGGCCTCGTAAACTTCCTTCAGAATCGCCCGCTTGAGCGAGCCCCGGCTCGCCACCATTGCCGCACACCCGTGAAAATTTATGGAATACAGTTAGATACAGGGCATTTTTTCAAGCTAGTGTAGCGCCCGCCGGCGGTAAAGACCAACGACTCGTTCACAGCGCCACTTCGCCGCCCCCGGGGCGGGCAGCGCCGCCGACGCTGGCGATTGCGGCGCCCGCGGGTAGAATGACCGCCCGCAAGACGGAGACCCGCCGCCGGGAAACGTGCGAAGCAAATGGACCGAGTCTTTATCAACGATCTTCGAATCCCGACCGTGATCGGGATTTTCGACTGGGAAAGGGCGATCCGCCAGACCGTCACCCTGGACCTGGAAATGGGCTGCGACGTGGCGCGCGCCTCCACGTCAGACAGGATAGATGACGCTCTGGATTACAAGGCGGTGGCCAAGCGGCTGATCCAGTTCGTCGGGGAGAGTGAATTCCAGTTGGTGGAGACGCTGGCGGAGCGCTGCGCCGCCATCGTCCTGGAGGAGTTCGGTGTGGACTGGCTCCGGCTGCGCATCGCCAAGCCGGGAGCGGTTCGAGGCTCCCGCGAGGTGGGCGTGATCATCGAGCGCGGGAGCGCGACGGCATGACCCAGGTGTACCTGGGAATCGGCTCGAACACGGATCGCGAGCGCAACATTGCCTCGTGTCTCAACGAGCTGCGCAGGCGCTTCGGCGAGTTGAAGATCTCCCCCGTCTACTGCTCGCAGGCGGTGGGTTTCGAAGGCGCGGACTTCTACAACCTGGCGGTGGGCTTCGACACCGGACTGGGACCTGAGGCACTCAACCGGCAGTTGCACGAGATCGAGGCGGAGCACGGCCGCACCCGGGAGGGTCCGCGGTTCTCGGATCGCACCCTGGACATCGACCTGCTGCTGCACGGAGAGCGCACCATGCACACCGACGCGCTGACGCTCCCGCGCCCGGAAATCCTGGAATACGCCTTCGTGATCAAGCCACTGGCCGACATCGCCCCGGACCTGGTGCACCCCACCGAAAAGCGCACCATCGGGGATATCTGGCGGGATTTCCCCGAGTCGGAGGTGAAGCTGGTGCCCGTTTCCCTGACAGGCTGAAACCCGGGCGGGCGCCACGGAACCCGGAACCGGATCGACACATGCCGACAGCGAAAAGACTCTACAGACTCGTCACCCACGACCGCCTGGACGAGGCCCGGGCGTTCCTGGCCTCCGCCGACCCGTCGGTGATCTCGGAGCCCCTCGCCTTACGCGCCCGTGCCTTGCTTGCCGAAAAGGAAAACCGGTTGGACGATGCCGTCGACGCGTACAGGGCGGTTGCCGAACAAACCGGGGACGAGACGGATGCGGTTCGACTGGGCGTGGCGCTGCTGACGTCGGAACGCTACTCGGAGGCCCATGAAATCTTCCGGCGCTGGGCGGAGCGCCAGCCCGACAACGCGGGCATGTGGAGCGGCGTCGGCGACAGCCTGGCCGCGCTGGGCCGCGTGCAGGAATCCCGGGAGGCGTTGCGCCGGGCGGTCACGCTGGATCCGGACAGTGGCGGCGCCTGGTACGTTCTGACCACCCTGGGCGACTACGACTGGCTGCACGAGCGGCGGGACACGTTGCTGGCGGCGTGCGATCCCCGTCGCGACATCGTGGATCGCGCCGCCCGGGAATTCGCGGCCGGGCGATACCTGGAAAAGAGCGGCGAGTGGGAGGCGGCTTTCGAGCGCCTGAAGCGGGGCAACGACCTGCGGCGCAGGCGGGACGAGTTGCACATCGGGCGCAAAATCGAGGCTTCCAGGCTGGTGATGGACGACTGGGATAGGCAGGACCTGTCCGCCGTGGCCGGCTGTCACGCGGAACCAGCGCCCATCTTCATCATCGGCATGCCCCGCTCGGGCACCTCGCTGGTGGAACAGATCCTGGACAGCCACCCCGACGTGCATGCCATCGGGGAGCGTCGCTATCTCAAGGACGAGGTGGGGGCAACCGTGCGCGCCAGCCGAGCCCCGATCGCCGAACTCGACTGGCGTTCGGCGGGCGAGCGCTACCTGGAGCGGGTGAGGGCGTTGACCGGCGATACTCGCCACATTACCGACAAGATGATGCTCAACTTCAACATCGTCGGCTTCATCCGGCTCATGTTCGACAATGTGCGCATCGTGCACTGCCGGAGAGACGCGCTGGATACTTGCGTGTCCTGCTACCGGACTAGCTTCAAGGAAACGTCTCTTAGCTACTCGCTGCGCGAGCTGGGGCAGTTCCAGGGTTTCTACGAGAGCTTCATGGCCTTCTGGCAGGCGCGATTTGGCGAGATTTTCGTGAATGTCCAATACGAGGACCTGGTGAGCGACCCGCCCGACCAGGTGGCCCGGCTCCTGGAGTCGCTCGGGCTGCCCTGGTCCGACCGTTGCCTGGACTACCACGACAACCGGCGCATCGTGGCCACGGCCAGCATGCAGCAGGTACGCAGGAAGCCGTACAAGACCTCCATCGGTCGCGCCGAACCCTACCGGAAATACCTGGGCCCCCTCATCGAGGGCATGGAGGACGCCCGGGCCCGCATGGCCCGCGCTGGCGAATGAGTCGCGGCGCGGCTTCAGGGCCCGATGACCTGCCCGCCGTCCACCACCAGCTCGTGGCCGGTGACGTAGGAAGCGCCCGCCAGGTAGAGCACCGCGCCGGCCACGTCCGCCGGCTCGCCCTGGCGCTTCAGGGCCGCGCGCTCCAGGATCGCTTCGCGGCTCGCCTCGTCGTGCGGCCCGGACTCCGGCCAGAGGATGCTGCCGGGGGCCACGGCATTCACCCTGACCGCCGGACCCAGCTCCCGGGCCAGCGCCCGGGTCAGCATCGCCAGCCCGGCCTTTGCCGCGCAGTAAACCGGGTAGCCGCGCAGTGGCCGGCGCGCGTAGATGTCGGTGATGTTTACGATGGAGCCGTGACCCGCGGCGAGGGCATCGGCGCAGGCCTGGGACAGGAAAAAGGGCGCCTTCAGGTTGCTGGCAAGGAGCGCTTCCCACTGTGCCTCGCCGGTCTCGCCCAGCCGCGTCGGAAAAAACGACGAGGCATTGTTGACCAACAGGTCCAGGCGCCCGTGGTCCGCGATCACCGCCCGCGACAGGGCGCCGCATTCCGCCGCGCTCGCCAGCTCGGCCCGGTACGGCCGCGCGTGCTCCAGGCGCGCGCACAGCGCTTTCGCCTCCGCTTCGCCGCCGCGGTGGTGTGCGGCCACCGCCCAGCCAGCATCGTGCAGGCCTTCAGCGATGGCCGCGCCGATGCGCCGGGAGGCGCCGGTGACCAGGGCTACCGGCCGATCGCTGGACATGGCGGGTCGGACTGTTCCAACATCGACTCCTTGATTCTGTTTTGATGCTTCATCCCGAGTTTCGCCCGGGCGGGGAGGCCCGGTCCATGTCCCAACATCCGTCCAGCCGGGCATTGCCCGCACCTTCCGCCGACGCGGCCGCTCACAGCGCGCGCCTGGCGGGCATCATCCGCACCGAGATCGAGAACCACGGCCCCATGGGCTTTGACCGGTTCATGACCCTGGCACTCTACGCGCCGGGACTGGGGTACTACAGCACCGGGCTGGCGCGTTTCGGCGCCGAGGGGGACTTTATCACCGCCCCGGAGATATCGCCGCTGTTCGGCCGTTGTCTGGCGCGGCAGTGCGCGGAGGTGCTCGAACGCCACGGCGGTGACGTGTTCGAGCTGGGCGCCGGCAACGGAACCCTGGCCGCGCAGGTGCTCAGGGAACTCGCCGCCCTGGAGGTACTGCCCGAGCACTACTACATCTTCGAGCCCAGCGCCGGGCTGCGCGAGCGTCAGCGAACCTACCTTCGCGAACACTGCGCCGCGCACTTGGAGCGTATCCAGTGGCTGGAGCAGCCGCCCGGGGATCCCTTCAACGGCGTGGTGCTGGCCAACGAGGTGGTGGATGCCCTGCCCGCCAAGCGCTTCCGCTGCGCCAGGGAGGGCATCACCGAGCTCAAGGTGCGCAGCCATGACCGGGGCTTCGCCTGGATCCGGGAGCCGGCGGATTTGGCGCTTGCCGGGCAGGTGCGCCGCCTGCGCGACGGCCTGCCGCTGGCCTGGCCCGACGCCTACCAGTCGGAGCTGCACGTGGGGCTGGGGGCCTGGCTGTATTCCGTTTCCCACGCGCTGCGCCACGGCCTGGTGCTGCTCATCGACTACGGCTACCCGCGCCACGAGTACTACCATCCCGAGCGCAGCGACGGGACCCTGGTCTGCCATTACCGGCATCGCGCCCACGACGATCCTTTCCTGTTCGTGGGCCTGCAGGACATCACGGCGTTCGTTGACTTCACCGCAGTGGCGGAAGCCGCTGACCAGGCGGGACTGGAGGTCACCGGCTTCACCTCGCAGGGCGCGTTCCTGCTCGCCACCGGCATCGCGCCGGATCTGGAGACGCTGGCCGACGGCGGCCCCGACGATCTGGCCCGGCTGTCCGCGGCGCGCCGCCTCATTGCCCCGGCGGACATGGGCGAGCGCTTCAAGGTGATGGCGCTGTCCCGGGGCTACGGCGACGAACCGCCGCTGGGTTTCCGCGACATGGACCTGCGCGAGCAGTTGCTGCCCCCGGGGTGACGCCGATCGCGCGAGACTCCCGGCTCAGACTTGCCTGGCGGTTCGCCGGCTGGGCTGGCGTCGCGTTCGTGGTGGTCCTGTCCATGGCGCCGGTGCCGCCCGAAACCGTGGCCGCCGCCGGCGGCGACAAGCTGCTGCACGCGTTAGGTTACGGGCTGCTGGCCGCCTGGTTTGCGCAGTTGCACCCGGACCTGCCCGGTCGGGCGCGGGTGTTCGGCGCCCTGGTGCTGCTCGGCGCCGGGGTGGAGCTGGCCCAGGGCCTGGTGCCCTGGCGCGACATGGAGCTTGCCGACCTGGCCGCCGACGCCATTGGCGCCGGGCTGGGACTTTTGCTGACCCTGGGCCCCGGCGGGCGGCTGCTCGTCAACCGCTAGCCCCATCCGCGGAAGCCCGCCAGGCGGCCGGCGTGGTGCCCACCTCGCGCTTGAAGGCGCGGGTGAAGGCGGCCTCGGAACCGTAACCCACGGTCTCGGCGACCCGCGAGAGCGGCGCGGCCGACTCGCGCAATGCCCGCTGGGCCAACTGCATGCGCCAGCGCGTCAGGTAGCGCCCGGGCGGCAGGCCGATGAGGCGCTTGAAGCGCTCGGCGAGCTGCGAGGGGCTCACGCAGAGCTCCTCGGCCAGCGCCGGCATGCGCCAGTCCCGTTGCGGCGCGCCGTGCAGGCGTTCCAGGCAACGCCCCACCACGGGATCGCGCAACGCGGCCAGCCAGCCGGTGGCGCCCTCCGGCAGCCGCGCCATTTGCTCGCGCAGGATCTCCACGAACATCAACTCGAACAGACGCGCCAGCATGCCCTGGGCACCGGGCCGCCCGGACCAGGCCTCATGGGAGATGAAGCGGATGTTCGCCGCCAGCCACCGCCCCGCCGGGCCGGCGTCCGGTCTGATGCAAATTGTCCGGGGCAGTGGCGCGCCCAGCGTCCCCAACAGGGACTGGTCGCTGACGAAGAAACCGCAAACCAGCCGGGTTTCCCGTCCCCCGCCGCCGGAACGCACCAGGGGCGCCTCGTCCCAGGGCGGCGGTGGCATGGCCCTTTCCGCCGACAGCACCGGCACGTCCCGGCCGTCGCCCAGGGTGTGCGAGTCGCCGTGCGGCAGCAGCACCGCCTCGCCAGCCTGGAGTTGGCGCGGCTCGCCGCCGGATCGGCGCACCCAGCACGCACCGCGGGTGACGATGTGGAACGTGAACAACTGCCGCGAAGGGCCCACCCCGATCACCGCCTTGAGCCTGGGCACGTCCAGCGGGCGGATCGCCCAGGGCTGGCGAAGTTCCGCCCGCAGCAGCAACCCGCCGCGAAGACGCACGGCGGCAAGCACGCTGGACAGCACGTCGCCGCGCTCGGCGGCGCCTGGAGAATTGGTCAAGGATTCCGGCGCGTTGGTCATGGAACCTCGATACCCGCCGGGGGGACACTGGCAGGGCGACGGTGCGCTCCGGATGCCGGGCCCCAGTGTCGGCCGGCTTTGTCAGGGCGTTGCCCGCAGAATACCGCAATCGGAGGGAGTGGAACCATGAGCGGCATCCTCGCTTGCCTGTACGGCGGCATTGCCTACCTGGTGTTTTTCGCGACGTTTCTCTACCTGATCGGGTTCGTGGGCGACCTGTGGGTACCCAAGTCCGTGAGCAGCGGCGGGGGCGGCGGCCCGCTGTGGTTCGCCACCGCGGTCAATACCGCGCTGCTGGTGGCCTTCGGCCTGCAGCACAGCACCATGGCCCGGCCCGGCTTCAAGCGCTGGTGGGTGCGTTTCGTGCCGGTCTCGATCGAGCGCAGCACCTACGTGCTGGTGGCCAGCCTGGTGCTGATCGCGCTGTTCTGGCTCTGGCAACCCATGCCGTCGGTAATCTGGAGCGTGCAGCAGCCGTGGGCGGTGACGGCACTGTACGCACTCTTCGCGGCCGGCTGGCTGATCGTGCTGCTGGCCACGTTCCACATCGACCACTTCGAACTGTTCGGCCTGCGCCAGGTTTACGCCAGGCTTCGCGGGCGCTCGATTCCCCGGCCGCGGTTCATGACCCCGTTCTTCTACCGTGTGGTGCGCCATCCCCTGAACGCGGGATTCCTGCTTGCTTTCTGGGCCGCGCCTGAGATGACCGCGGGCCGACTGTTGCTGGCCATGGTCTGGTCGGCCTACATCCTGTTCTCGATTCCGCTGGAGGAACGCGACCTGATCGGCAGTTTCGGCGACGACTACCGGCGCTATCGCGAGCGGGTGCCCGGGCTGGTGCCCCTTGCCAAGGGCATGGGCACAGCGGCTCGCTCGCGGGAGGAAAACCGCGCCAACCCGATCAGCCGGCTCTAGCCTGCAGTTCGCGTATGGCCGCGATGCGCCGTTCGCGCAGCCGCTCGCCCAGCTCCGCGCCTTCCAGGCCGGCGTCCGCCAGCGGCTTGGCCGAGACCCGCGCGACCGCTTCACGGCAGCGTCGAAGGTAGTCGGCCTGGGGGTAGTCGCGGTCCGCCCGCCCCTGCTTGCCCCGGGCGTCCGCCTCGCAGGCCAGCAGGAAGCGCTCGAAACGGCGCGGCTGGCGCAATGCGTCAACGCGCTCCAGAAGGCGCATCACCGCCGCCGGCTTGAGCTCCCGCACGCGGTGGCAGTTCAGGTGCTCGCGGCAGACCATGCGCGCCAGCCGATGGTAGTCGCGGGGCGCGCGCAGGCGATTGCAAAACTCATCCACCAGCGCCACGCCCGCGACGTCATGGCCATGGTGGCTGGGCAGTTCCTCGGCAGGCGTGATGCCCTTGCCCAGGTCGTGCAAAAGGGCGGCGAAACGGACTTGCGGATCGTTGGACAGGCGCGCCGCCTGGTCCATGACCAGCAGCAGGTGCTTGCCGGCATCCACTTCCGGGTGCCACTCCGCGCGCTGGGGCACGCCGAATAGCGCGTCCAGCTCGGGGAACACCACGGCCAGCGCGCCGCACTTTCGCATCACTTCCACGAAGGCACGCGGCGCCGGCTCCGACATGGCGCGCTGGGTTTCCTGCCAGACGCGTTCCGCCACCAGGTGCTCGCACTCGCCGTCTTCGACGATCCGCCGCATGAGCAGCATGGTCTCGCCGGCCACGGTGAATCCCAGCGGCGCGAAGCGGGCGGCAAAACGCGCCACCCGCAGCACGCGGACCGGGTCTTCCACGAACGCGGGGGAGACGTGACGCAACAGGCGCGCCTCCAGGTCCGACTGCCCGCCGTACGGATCGATCAGGCGATCCCCGGCGTCCCTGGCCATGGCGTTGATGGTCAAGTCGCGCCGGACCAGGTCGTCTTCCAGGGTGACGTCCGGGGCGGCGTGGAACTCGAAGCCGTGATAACCGTGGCCGGACTTGCGCTCGGTGCGCGCCAGTGCGTATTCCTCGCTGGTGTCCGGGTGCAGGAAGACGGGGAAATCCTTGCCAACCGGCTTGAAGCCGCGATCGAGCAGCTCATCCGGCGTGGCGCCCACCACCACCCAGTCGCGCTCCTTCGGCTCGATGCCGAGCAGCCGGTCGCGCACCGCGCCGCCCACCAGGTAGATATCCATGGCGTCAGTCTAGCGCGACCGCCGCGGGCTATTCGGCCGGGCGCCGGCTCCGGTAGGCCGAAAGCCGGTGATCCCGGGACGTGTTGCCCAGGTAACCAGGCACCGCGGCCTCCACGCTCACGGCGTGGATGCCCAGTTCGCGCAGCCCCTCTTCGCTGCACACCGAATCGGTCTTCAGCGACTTGTAGTTGTCGGTGGAAAAGGGCTTGCCCGGCACGAAGTCGCAGACCAGGGCCTGCAGGCGCGCCAGGAAGTCGGGCAGGCCCCAGATCAGGCAGCGGGTGTCCTTCAGGTCACGCGCGTAGGCGACCACCTCGCGAAGCGAATAGGCGCGCGGGCCGCAGAGTTCGTAGCTGCGACCAAAGGTGTTCCGGTCGTTAAGGGCGCACAGGAAGGCCTCCGCAACGTTGCCCACGAACACCGGCGCGAAGCGGGCGTCGGGACAGGCCAGGGGCAGGACCGGCAGGAGTCTGGCCAGCGAACCGAAACGCCGGTAGAAGCCGTCGCCAGGCCCGAAGATCACCGATGGCTTGAACACGGTGACGTCCAGCTCGTCGCGCGCCGCCAGCACCAGCTTCTCGGCTTCGCGCTTGGTGCGCAGGTAATGGCTCTCGCCGCGCACGGTGCCCAGGGCGCTCATGTGCAGGAGGCGCTTCACGCCGGCCTCCCGACAAGCGGCGAGCAGGGTCTCGACGAGGGTCACGTGGGCGCGCCGGAAGCCTTTTCCCTTGCGGCCCTTCTCGTTGAGTATGCCCACCAGGTTGACCGCGGCGTCGTGGCCGCGCAATTCGTGGGTCAGCTTGTCGCGGTCATAGACGTCGGTTTCCACGACGCGAACGTTGGGCAGCACCCACAGGTCGTCGCGACGCCGGTCGTGGCGCGTGAGCACCGTGGCTTCGATGCCCGCGCGCGCCAGGCGCGCCGAGAATTGGGTGCCGACGAAGCCGGTACCCCCGAGAATCAGGATGCGTCGATGCTTCATGCTGGAACCGGAGCTGGAATGGAGCAGTTGATTATTCAGGCATGTTAACGCATGCATGCGCTCGCGCTCAGCGGGCAGCCGCCACCGGAGGCCGCCAGGGCCGGGGCCTTCTCGGGCATGAGCGCGCTCAACCGGGTGAGCTTGCCGCCCATGCGCCATTCATAGACCACGGTGTAGGCCAGCACGCGCTGGATGTAGTCCCGGGTCTCGAAGAAGGGGATGGTCTCGGCCCAGATCGCCGGGAAACGCGCGGAGTTCTCCTGGATCCAGCGATCCACCACGCGCGGACCGGCGTTGTAGGCTGCGGTGGCCAGCACCATGTTGTCGCCGTAACGCGCCATCATCTGTTCCAGGTAGGCCGTCCCCAGGACCATGTTCACCTCCGGCGCGGAAAGCCCGGCGCTGCCTCTCCACACCAGCCCCAGGTCGCCGCTCAGCCGGCGCGCCGTGCCGGGCATGAGCTGCATCAGGCCGCGCGCCCCGGCGGGGGACACCGCGTCGCTGACGAAGCCGCTCTCGGCCCGGACCAGGCCGAAAAGCCATGCCGGCTGCAAGTTACCCCCGCGGGCCTGGCGCCGGATCAGTTGCTCGTGGGCCAGCGGAAACCTGAGCCTGTAGGACGCCTCGTCACCACCGTCCGCTGTGGCGGCCACGGCCCGGTCGTACCAGCCCTGTTGCGCCGCCAGCCAAGCCGCCTGTCGCAGCGTTTCACGGTCGGCGCCGGTGAGCGCCAGGTTCCATTCGCGGCGCGCGCTGAGCAGAAAGCCCACGTGGTAAAGCTCCACCGCCCGCGCCATGGCGGGCCGGCGCGCGAGCTCGGCGATGGCGCCGGCATCCGGCGGCGGTGTGGCGTCCGACAGGGCATAGGGCCGGCCCACCCGGTCGGCGGCCAGGAACCCGTAGTAGTCCGGCTCGGCGGACAGCTCATCGTAGATGAGCCGGGCGCGCTCGATCTCGCCGGCGGCCTCCAGGGCCCGTCCCTTCCAGTAGCGCCAGCGGTCTTCGGCCTGTTGCGCTCCGGGGAGCGCCTCGATGGCGGCCAGCACCCTCGGCCAGTCGCGCCGCTGCAGGGAGACCCGCACCCCCCAGGCACGCACGCTGCCGTCCACCGCCTCCGGCGGGATGGCCGACAGACGTTGCAGGGCGTCGTCGTGATAATCGGTGGCCGCATCCAGCGCCAGCTCCCGGATGATGCGGTTGCGCTCTTCGGACGAGAACCCGAACTTGTCGTCCAGCGACTGCCAGTGGCGCCACGCGGCCCCGCCGTCGTCCGCGTGCGCCACGCGGCGCAGCCCGTCCAGGACGATGCGCCGGGCCACAGGGCCGTCGTCCCAGTCCAGGGCCTTTTCCAGGGTCGTTTCGGGAGAGGCAATCATCGCCCGCCAGCGTTGGTACCAGCGGCGGTGCTCGTCGGAGAGCTTGCGCGCGAGCCACCCCGCGAGACCCCCGTTGCCCGCTTCCAGGGCCCGCGCGGTGCGTTCGAAGCGGACCTGCTCGGTGACCTTGCCCGAGTGATACAACCACTCGAACAGCGGATCACAGGCGTCGGGCTGTGAATGTCCCACCAGCCAGAGATCCAGCGCCGCCTGGCCGAGTCCGTCCGTGTCGCCGGTCTCGAGCCGCGCGAGCAGATGATCACAACGCAGGCTGGTGTCGGAGGTGGGCCGGTAAAAGGCGAGGAAGGTCTTCCAGTCGCCGCGCCGCGCCAGCTCGCGCAACCAGGCGTCGCGCATGCGCCAGTCAAGGGGCGTGTCCGCGTAACGCTTCATGAACGCGCTCACCTCGGACGCATCGGCCTGGTCCAGGCGTACCTTGAGACCCGCGTACGCCAGGTAGGGGTGGAGTACGTAGTCGGTGAGCTTGCGCGACAGCGCGTTGAATTTCGCAGAGTCGCCATCCAGCCCGGCCTGGTAGGCTTCCTGGAAATCGCTGCGCTGTTGTTCGACCTTCGAGACGGCGGCCGCCGCGGGCAATGCCCAGGCGGCCATCAGCGAGAGATACAGCAACACCACAACGCGTGCTTTCGCCCCCGGGGGCGTGTGCACTAACATCGCCCCATCTCCCGCGGCGATCCGGTCCCTTGTCCCTTCCAGCTTCAAGACGTTTCACCCGCCCGTCGAGGCCATACGCACGGCGCTACCCCAATCCTAGCGGATCGGAGGCCACCGCGTCGCTGTCCCGTTCACTGTTTTGCCCGGAAAATCAGGGAACTGCACCATGACCGCACTGGCCGTTTACCTGCTCACCGGCGCCGTGGCCG
>Ga0209918_1000343_pt1 | contig 32540 bp, 23 predicted proteins | sample SalPonD_shore_MG_FD_185712 | JGI IMG/M metagenome (GOLD analysis project Ga0209918, IMG submission 185712) | Salt pond soil microbial communities from South San Francisco under conditions of wetland restoration - Salt Pond MetaG... | ecosystem: Environmental > Aquatic > Marine > Intertidal zone... | reverse complement strand
GTGACATGTAGATTATGCCACTATACTTTTTAATAGAGGCCTTTGCAAAACCGACCTTGTTGATCAATCTCTGCATTTTCGTGAATTCGAAATCCTTATCCCGAAATTTTTCGGGACTCCGGTTTCCAATTCACTCACGCTTTGATCTTGAACAAAATTCCTGGTTTTTCAACGGTCTCTAATATTTATCTATCATTCTTTTAGGTATCCACTTTGTAATCTACAAAATGGCGTTCCTCAATGACAGAGTTTATAAATTTTACGGCCTTTTTGTGGTGGGCATTTCGCGCATACATAGTGTAGTCAAGCTCCGTTTCAAAGTCAGAAATAAGGACTACATCATGCGGTGAGCCTGTTTCCTCATCGCTTTCGGTAATATTGATACCGACTTCCACATTTTTTATTTCATCAATATTTTTTTTCAGTCCTTCAAGAATAAGTTTCATCTTTTCAGCATTCTTATCCTTTGAAGCGCCTTCGGCTTCATCTTTAAGTTTCCACATGACAACGTGACGAATCATATTTTTCTCCTGTTAAGTGTTCTTTAATTATAAATTTCTGTTCTCAAAAAAATTTTAAAAGTGGGACCTAAGGTCTAACGGGCTTGGCTGGCAAATGCCAGATCATCTTTATCAATTTTAAAATGGGCGATATCCCTAAGATCCGAATGATATCGCTTGGCTACCCAGAGGTAATTTTTTGCTTGGGAGGAACCATTCTCTTTATACCACTGATAGGTAGCAATGTACCCTTTTGCCACTTCAACCGAATCGGCAGACGTTAGTCCGTATTTAGGTCCAGAGGGTAGGGGAACCGACAAACTATTGCCGGCAATAATTAAATCGGGATTATCTAGTGAGTTATTATGATGGTATATCCATGGCCATAAACGCGGATCGTTATATTTATTTTGGGCGATACTCCACAATGTTTGTCCTTTTGAAATGATGATTTGCTCATCCTTTCGCTGTTTAGGCTGTATTGTTTTAGTAGCTTTATTTTGCTGCTGTTTATTAATAGGTCGTTTTTGAGTAGATTTTTTTCCTTTGGCGGATGAAGAAACCGTTTTACGACCAGGCATTTTCGTTGCTGAAATAGTTGTATCGGTTAAAGTTGAGTACGATTTATATCCTGAAAAAAGACCTAAATACCAGGCGCCAACAGCAATGAGCAAAATAATTATCGTAGAAATAGCTAAAATGGGTATTAGAGAACCTTCTTTTTCAAGTTGTTGTTCTTTATCAGAAGCCGAAGATGAGGCAGGATTTGGAGGCAATTGTTTTTCTCTCTGGTTCCTTTTCTGTTTTGAATTCCCAGCTTTAACAGAGTCAGAGTTTTTGTGTATTTGAGTCCCATCCTCAGCGTTTTCTTCCAACGAAGTATCGTTTTCCGCTTCCGATTCTTTGGGTTCCGTATTCCGTTCTTTCTCTTGCAGAGATTCTCTCGTATTACCTTCTTGGGCTGTTTCTTCTGAATCGTCATCGTCTCCAAACAATTTTTCAAATGCTTCATCTAGATTTTCTTCGGGTGTATCCCTATTGTATTCAACAATATCTTCTTCATCTTCACTAATTTCTTTTTCCTCTTCAAAAATAAATGACGAAGAAATTTTTGCTTCTGATTTATCGGGATCAAAAGTTTTTTCTTTCCCTTTCTCAGAATCTGCAGTATTTGATTGTTTGTCATCCAGGGTATCATGCGAAGTAGGAGGGGCCATTGGGATAAAGTCGTCCTCTTCGGAAATGTCTGTCGGTTGAGCTTCCTCTTCTGTATCAGAGGTATTTTCTTCCGGTTCAATGAGCTTGGGCTCGAGATGAGCGTAGGGCGCATTGACCAGTTCCCGCAGATCTTTGTAAGGTTTGAATACGATTTTATTATGGGCAGGGATTGTGATTTTTTCTTCTGTTTGGGGATTATAACCTTCCCGCTCATCAATTTTCTTCAGGTCAAACTTACCAAAACCCGCAATATTGACAGATCGGTCTTCTTTGAGTCCGTCATTGATAACATCTACAAAATCCTTAAGGAAATCATGGGTAAATTGCTTGGAGTTTTCCGTTTCCTCCGCAATCGACTCAATAAGTTCTTTGAATGTGACTTTTTCACTCATCTTCAATCCCTGCTTGTTTTAGCTCTTCTTTGAGTGCTTTACCAGGAGTAAAATCTACCACTCGTTTGGGAGGTAGCTTCATATACTGCTGATAATGAGGATTATAAGATTTACGCTCCTCGCGTGTATGAATACCAAAGGTACCTAAATCAGGAATTGTAAAACTGTTACCATTGGCAATATTGTCATTGAAGGTCTGAACAATCACGTCCAGCAAACGGCGCGTTTCCGCTTTATTCATATCCCAATTTTCTGCAAGTGCCGCCACAACATCACCTGTATTCATGACAAGAATACCCTAAAATTTGTTTTAAAATCTTTTCCTTACTCATAATTAAGAAAAAAAACTTTAAAAACTAAGTCATATTTACCTGATTTGGTTTAGAATATGTAAAAGAGAAGGATTTATGTGCATTTATTAGATGAATATTCTTTCCAAAAACTATCATGAAACGATTTCGAGCTCGTTAAACTTTATGTAAACAAGAATATAGGGCGAATTAAAACAATATTATATTTATGAGTAAACCATTAAACGTAACCGAAAAATTAATTAAAAGTCATCTTGTAGATGGCAAGATGGTTCCCGGCGAAGAGATAGGTCTAAAAATTGATCAAACCTTAACACAGGATGCGACTGGTACAATGGTGATGCTGGAGTTGGAAGCTATGGAACTGGATGAGGCACAAACTGAACTTTCCTGCCAGTATGTCGATCACAACTTGATTCAGGCAGATTACAAAAATCCCGACGATCACGTATTTTTAAAATCCGCAGCCGAGCGATTTGGAATGTGGTTCAGCCGTCCGGGAAATGGTGTGAGCCATCCCATCGAAACCGAACGGTTTGCAAAGCCTGGCAAGACACTAGCCGGATCCGACAGTCATACGCCTGCTTCGGGATGCATGGGCATGCTTGCTATTGGTTCGGGCGGATTAGATGTAGCTTTTGCTATCGCCGGTGAACCCCTCTATATAAAGATGCCGAAAGTTTTAGGAGTGGAGCTGAAAGGTGAACTCCCGGATTGGGTGAGTGCAAAAGACGTAGTACTTGAAATGCTGCGACGCTACGACGTTGACGGTGCAACCGGCTACGTGATTGAATATTTTGGGGAAGGCTTGAAAAATCTTTCTACTATGGATCGTCACGTTATTGCCAATATGGGTACCGAGATGGGCGCCACAAGTACCGTTTTTCCGGCTGATGGAGAAGTTCGTCGTTTTATGGAATCCCAGGAACGGGGACATGAATTTAAGGAACTGGTGGCTGATGAAGGCGCAGAGTACGACAAGTACGAAGAGTTGGTACTTGATGAGGTCGAGCCATTGATTGCCCTGCCCAGCAGTCCCGGTAATGTAGTGCCGGTACGCAAAGTGGAGGGCCAGGATATTTACCAAGCCTATATTGGTTCTTCAGCCAATCCCGGTTATCGTGACTTCTGGATTTCTTCCGAGATTGTAAAAGGTAAGACAGTTAATGATAATGTTTCTTATGATATTAACCCGACTTCACGTCAGATTATTGAGAACATGGTGAAAAACGACGTAATGTTTAATCTGGTTCAATCCGGAGCACGTATCCACCAGGCCGGATGCAACGGTTGTATCGGGATGGGGCAAGCGCCCGCGACCGGTCAAAACAGCTTACGCACCGTACCACGCAACTTCCCGGACCGCTCTGGAACACCCGAAGATTCTGTTTTCCTCGTGAGTCCCGAGACGGCGTCTGCTTCGGCTCTAACAGGAAAAATTACTGATCCCCGCGATCTTGAAGATCTCTACAATATGAGATATCCGAAGTTTGAGCATCCCGAAGAAATCATTATCAATACCGAGATGCTTACCGATCCGAAGCCCAAAGAAGAACGCGGTGAAATCAAGAAGGGTCCGAATATTTCTACCATGCCGGACTTTGACGAGCTAAAAGACTTCGAGGTTCCGGTATTACTTAAGATGGATGATGATATCTCTACCGACGAAATTCTACGTGCCGGTACCGAAGTGCTGCCTTACCGCAGTAATATCCCCGAAATCAGTAAGTTTACGCTTGATGTAGTGGATAAGAATTTCCACGATCGCGCTATGGAAGCCAAGGATGAATATGGCGGACATATTGTTATTGCCGGAGAAAACTATGCCCAGGGGTCCAGCCGGGAACATGCGGCTATTGCACCTCGTTATCTGGGAATGAAGGCCGTAATTGCAAAAAGCTATGCACGTATCGGCTGGCAGAATCTCGTTAACTTTGGCATTCCACCACTGGAATTTGAAAATGACGAAGATTACGAGGATATCGACCAAGGCGATGTTTTAGCCGTGAATGATATCCGAAGTGCTATTAAAGATGGCAACGAGATCGTCATTCATAACAAGACAAAAGATAAGAAATATAAAGTGAGGCATTCCTTTAGCGAGCGACAGAAAGAGGCTATCCTTTATGGCGGTGTTATCAATCGCTTTAAAGCAAAGAAGGCTAGCTGATCAAGTCTTAAGTCTCATAACGTAAATTGTGAAGCCCCGGCTTTGAAAAAGAGTCGGGGCTTTTTTATGAAAAAGGATGTACGCCATAAAGAGAACAGACCGGTTTTCTATAGGAAGGGTCCTTTCGGCCAATCATCGTATCGGGTCGGTCTCAAACAAAGCGCTAAAGGACTTCATAGGAATTGGGCCATTATGATATTTGAAAGGTTCTCCATAGGTGGCTCCGATTAGATGCCCATAGTGACGAGCACGGGCTTCAATCCCTTTAAAAAAATCTTCTCCCGAAATATACGTCTCCGGTTCGTCGCCCGGGTCCTGAACATTAAACTGAGAATCAAAGGCTAAAACGGCTCGTTTCTTGGTTTCAAAAGTTTGGGTGATATCGAAAACGAAATCAGGTTCAAAAGGGCGGTCTTGCATAAAATGTAAGACATGAGAGGGTCGCCAGCGTTTTTGAGGATTGCCGTCGTCATCCTGCGTCTCGAATTTTATAAGTCCGCTCATAAAGATCGCATCCACAGCCAGCCGGGTCGCATTCCCGTGGTCGGGATGACGATCACTAGGTGCTCCCACAAAACACACATGAGGCTGATAAGCACGTACTTTGCGAACGATTTTCTTTTGATATTCGCGTTTATTTGCAATTTGGGTGTCCGGCAAGCCTAGATTCTCACGTACTTCTAAACCGATAATGTCGGCAGCATTAGAGGCCTCTTTCAAACGTTGTTCAGGGGTCCCCCGGCTTCCCATCTCTCCACGTGTAAAATCGATAACGCCAACTTTTCTTCCTTGCTCAACCAAGGCTGCTAGTGTTCCGCCGCAGCAAAGTTCAGTATCATCAGGGTGCGCCGCTAAAGCTAAAACATCTAGTTTCATAATATTTGTTTGCCTATTTTTTGCTGTGTAATATAGGTTTATTTTGATGGATCACTAAAAATTTCATCAAGTGAAATTTATTGCAACGATTTAAATTTTTTCTCGTAGGAAAGATACTAATGAACAAAAAGCCTAAGAGGGCATGTCCAAAATAAGTCAAATTGTAAATGGTACGTGGGAAGGATTTAAGATCTCATTGAGTGCGCTGGGGATCAACAAAACCCGTTCTATTCTTACCACGCTGTGTATTATCATTGGCATCGTGATGGTTACGCTCATGAATGCCATAAGTAATGGGTTGGATAACGAATTTGATAAAAGTATGGCCATGATTGGCCAAAATGTTATTTATGTACAGAAGCAACCCTGGGTTCGCGGGCCAAATTATAAATGGTGGGAATATCGCAGTCGTCGCGATATGAAGTTGCGTTACGTAGATGAAATCCAAGAATCCAGTCGGTTAGCGACAGCGGTGTCAGCGGAAGCTGCACGAGGCACGTCTATTCGCCGTAAAGATTTGAGCGCTGATAATGTTTATATAGCGGGTGTGACAAATCGCTACTTTGATACGGCTGGCTTAAATATAGCTCGCGGACGGGCATTCACCTCGGAAGAGGTAAGGAGAGCAACAAATGTTGTAGTGATTGGAGCAACCCTGGCCGAAAAACTTTTTGTTAATGAAGATGCACTTGGTAAAGAGATTCGAATACAGGGACAGAGGTTTCGGGTTATTGGGATTCTTGAAAAGCAAGGGAAGTTTCTTGGCTTGAGAGATATGGATCTTCGTGCTATCGCCCCGATCAAGGCATACGGAAAGATTTTTGGATTGCGCCGAGGTCTTCAGATTGCGGTAAAGTTTCCTGATGAAGAGACCATGAAAGATGGTCAGTACGAAATTAAAGGGATCATGCGCCGAATTCGTCAGCTTGATGCTAAGGAGAAAGACGATTTCGAAATTAATAAGCCCGAAGCTTTTAAGGCCCAATTAGAATCTTTTAAAAGCGGTTTATACTTAATAGGTGGAGCACTGACGGCTCTTTCACTTATTATAGGAGGTATTGGAGTAATGAACATCATGTTTGTGTCGGTGCGAGAACGCACAAAAGAGATCGGAATTCGTAAAGCTGTAGGGGCCAAGGCCTGGGAAATTATGTACCAGTTTTTAATTGAGGCTATTATCATGTGTTTGATGGGAGGAATCGTGGGCTTAGGTTTGGCCTATCCGCTTAGCTTGATTATAAATAATATTTTTGTGGCTTCTATCGACCTCAGTGTTGTGATTGCCGCATTTATACTTTGCTCGTTAGTTGGCGTCATTTTTGGCTTTATACCGGCCTATAAAGCTGCAAAGTCAGATCCTATTGAATCACTCAGATACGAATAAAAATGAATCTTAAAGAAGTCTTTAAACAAGCATTTAGTTCTATTTGGGTGAATAAACTCCGCTCTTTTCTCACCTTGTTAGCGCTCGTCGTAGGCGTATTTTCGGTGATTGTTTCAACAACGGCGGTTGCCGTACTGGATAATTTCTTCCAGAATACGATGAGTATCATGGGAGGAGATGTTATCAACGTTTCTAAGACACCTTCGGTACATGTTGGGAATGATCGACGAAATACACGCAATCGCAAGGATATTACTTTTCGGACTGCTCAACGTTTACAGGAACAGCTTAGATTGGCTGAAGATGTGAGCCCGGATGAGACTTTTGATCAGACAAAAGTAAGTTTCCGGGATGAAGAGACAGAACCCACGGTAAGAATAATAGGCAGCAATCAGTATTATATTGGCAATAATGCTTATGATGTACAGGAGGGACGTAATTTTTCATCCGAAGATATTCAATACGCCCGACCTTTTGCTATCATTGGAAGTGATGTTCGGGATAATCTCTTTCAAACGGAATATCCCCTAAATAAAACTATTAGAATTGCCGGCCATAAATACCAGGTTATTGGAGCACTTAAAAAGAAAGGAAGCATCTTTGGGCAGTCATTGGATAACTTTGTACTCATACCTTACACTACTGCCATTTCTGTCTATGGAGGCGACCGCAATATCGATATACAGCTAAGAGCCCCAGCTATGAATTTTATCGATGCCGCTATAGATGAAATCACTGGTGTTATGCGGGTTATTCGCAAAGTTGCCCCCGGTGCCGAGAATGATTTTGAAATTGAAACCAACGACTCGCTGGCCGGTACTTTCGACCAGTTTACGTTTATTCTTTATATGGTGGGATTTGTTATTGGCGGTATTACGCTTTTGGGAGCCGGTATCGGGGTGATGAATATCATGCTCGTTTCTGTAACTGAGCGCACCAAAGAGATTGGTTTACGTAAGGCTGTAGGCGCCACTAAGAAAGCTATTGTCTCACAATTCCTGACCGAAGCCATTGTTATCTGTCAGATAGGTGGTGTTATAGGCATAACATTGGGAATATTAGCAGGGAATGGTATGGCTTTATGGATTGAAACGGATCCTGTAGTTCCTATTTGGGCTATTGTCATGGGCTTCTTGGGGATGTTTATTATTGGCTTGTCCTTTGGTGTTTATCCCGCTTACAAAGCCGCACAGCTCGATCCTATTGAAAGCCTGCGTTACGAGTAATTCGATATTATCTTCTGACACGATCTCAGGGTCAGATATTTACTGTCCGCGGACGATACGGTCAACTTTTAACAGGCGATCGAATTTTTTGTCGGGATCTTTAAAATAGACAAAAGTCAGATATTCCGACTGGGAGGATACGAAACTTTGATCAAGAGCAAGATCGTCGATAGTATTGTTATTTACTACAACATATTTGTAGGCATATTCACCTTGTTTAACAAAGGCACTACCTTTCCACATTTTTGCCTCCGAATCATAGCTCATTTTGTTTAAATCGCTAATCATCCAATTGTTAAAATGGCCGACGATATATATATCTGAGGAGGTAGGGATGCTGGAATCAGTTTCAAGCGAAAACGCAACCTGGGCGTAATCGCTGCTACGGTCATCCAGTGGATGGCCAAAGTTGGTGATGGGGTAATAATGTGGGTTAACGTCCAAATGCTGTACATCCCGGCGCAGGATGATTTTCGGAGGTGTAAACCCAGGTTGGTAGCTGAGAATATGTTGCCCGTCGGCATCTAGGTCGCGCAAATCCAGCACCTTGAATTCATAGTTAGCAATAAAGGCGTTGTCTCGGCTCGTGTGTCCATTAAGCTCACCGGGCGTGATGGTATCAAGAAACCCCGATTTCTGCATGCGTCCCCAAAATTGGTTTTGCACAAACGACATCGACAGGTCGAACTGCGGATATTCTATGAGCTTCGGATATTGATAAGTACTAAACAGTTGTGCCAGCGGTCGCCCGTCTTTGCGCTGGACAAAAAGCGTTTCAACGCGGGTGTTGATAGATCCCTTTTCTTCGGAGATAAAAAAGGGCATGGAAAATAGCAGGCTACCGTCTTCGTAGCTATACACTTCAATCAGGTAATTACCGCTAACGGCAGGTTTTAGCTGGTTGTTAGGAAATTCAAATTCTACATGTTGGTATGATGGGCGCTGGCTAAAACTTTTTTTGGAGGATTGGATATACGCCTGATGAAAACTATCCAGATAAGTGGTCGGCCCGATTGCACTTTGATCCCAACCTTGGGTGCGATGGGAGACTTCCACGCGGAATTGTCGGCTTTGTGTATCCAGGTAATCAAAGGCCAGCACCAGTTTTTCGGGAGAATCCAATTTAATAACCGGAGGCATATCCGGCCGGCCCTGTGGATGCAGTTGTATGCTCTGGATATCATTTGGCGGTGCCTGCTGCTGGGGGAGAGCGAAGCCACTCTGTACGTGCCGGGTGTGATCTGCCGGTGGATTGCCGTTACCGTTTTGATTTGAGGCAGCACAACTCATCCCCAGTAAAATAACCAGGGAAAGAAACAGGATATTAACGCATATATTCGCCTTTGAAAACAAAATGGGCCGGACCTTCAAGTTTGATATTAGAATATGTTTGATTGTTTCTGTTAAATGAAAAGTAAACGCTGAGTGTCCCCCCCTTGGTTTCCACGCTGTATTTATACGTGTCCGCTGAACGCTGTTTTTGCAGGTGATGCCAAATCAGGGCCGAAGCGATGGCTCCGGTGCCACAGGCCAAGGTGAGATCTTCGACTCCGCGTTCGTAAGTTTGCAACTTAAGACGAGAGTCATCTATCCCGCTGATAAAATTAGCGTTTGTTCCCTTCGGCTGGAACATTGTGTAATGGCGTAACAAAGCTCCTTCTTCACGCAATTGTTCTTCATCTTCGAGCATTGATTCGTCCACGGTAGTAACTAAATGTTCCGTTCCGGTGTGGATGGCATAACATTGACGTCCCCTGACCATAATATCTTTGGCGGTGGCTTGCATAGGAAAAGAGATGCGTATTTTTTCCGGGGATTCGATTTCGGCCTCATACACTTTACGGTGTACATTAAATCGGTGCTTGTCTTCGAAGCCGAGAGAATGAGCAAATAGCGCCATGCAGCGAGCCCCATTACCACACATGCCGGCATCGCTCCCGTCGGGATTTCTGAAGAACATGGTGTAATCAATATCATTTTGTTCTGCAGGTAGCAACACTAATATCCCATCGGAGCCCACGCCGAAATTGCGATCGCATATCTCAGGGGTTAATTCTATGATATCTTCTTTAGATAATTGCAGGGACCGGTTATCTACAACAACAAAATCATTGCCGGTGGCTTGCATCTTGGTGAACGGTATGAGATGTTTTTCGTTAGCCATTATTCAGAGAATGCTGGTAAATGTTTCCATGAATCCTGATCGGAAATGTAAGGATCCATTCCGCGCATTAGTCGGGAGAAGCGTAGGGCCAGTGCTGTAAAAATAAGCTTAGGTTGTACATGCTGATAAACCATTGGCTTACACTCGTTGATTTGGGCAATCATATCCTGCAAGCGTGCATCGGTGAGCGTATCGCAGAAATTTTGAATGACCTCTAGCTGATCGGCATTGGTGATCAGTTCTTTCTTTTGGGTGGAGCGATATACCAGCAAATCCCGCAAAAAAACTTCCATAATATTTAGGATTGCAATCTGTCCCTCCAGGTTCTGATGGCTTTGCCAATCCTGCGAAGTTTCGGTGATATTCACGGCATCCTGCATGTAGGCATAGCGTAAATATTCAATAATTTCTTCGCGCGTTTTTTTGAGAGTGCCAACATCAAAAAAGCGTGTCATAGCATAATTGCCTCCCGATACGCGGGCAAGATAGGCCGCATCTTCTTTGGGCAGATCATCCTGCTCAATCAGGGCCTGCTCGATTTCTTTTGTCTTTAAAGGGGACAGCTGGATATGCTGGCATCGCGAGATGATGGTTGGCAACAACGCTTCTGTATGATTGGTAGTGAGAATGAACATCAAATCTTCGGCCGGTTCTTCCAGTAGTTTCAGAAACGCATTGGCGGCCTCCTTGCGCATATTATCAATGCCAGTCATAATAACTACCGTCTTACGTCCTTCGTTGGGTTTGTAGTAAGCGGTGGGGCGTATTTCCTCGCGGAAGTAATCGATAGGATAAAAGGCTTGTTTATTCTTCGTGCTTTCTTCATTGGTAAGAGAAGGCCTCAAACTAAAATCTACGACCTCATAGGGATCCTCGCGTAACAGTTCCAAGCGATTTCGCAGTTCCTCTACAGAGACCGAGGTTGGAACGGGTAAAAAGACATGGATATCGGGATGGGTAAACCAAGATGATTTCTTCGAGAAAGCTTGTCCGCTAAGGTCGGTTAGGTTATCAATGCCATTTATAAGTTCTGCAAAAGCCAGTGCAAAGGCAGTTTTGCCTACACCCGGTGGCCCTGAAAAGAGATAAGCGTGACTGATACGACCGGAGTTCACGATACGCTCGATTTGCTCGCGTGCAAACTGTTGACCGACTAATCGCCGATCTCCAAAATTGAATGTGATATTTTTGTAATCGATCATGGTTGTTTATTCTTCCCAAATATAATCAAAAAGCAGGACGCCGGCAGTAATTGTGACACCGGCATAACCAAAGAGGGCCCAGAAGTCGTTGAGATAGTTTTCTGTGAGCCCTTCGATGAGGGCGGCCCTGGTGGTGCGTACCAAGATAAGAATTAGCGGGAACAACATGGGGATACTGAGCACCGAAAATATGGCACCCTTGCGGTCGGCCTGCGAAACAATGGCTCCCAGCATCGTTGCTACTCCCGATAGGCCGGCCGTCCCCAGTACAAGTACCATCACAAATGCCAGTCCATTAGCTATAGACATCCCCAGCAAGGAGGTATAGATAACAAATGTAGCAACATTAACTGACAGGGTAAATAAATAATTATAGCACAACTTGCCGATAAAAACTTCAGAGGCATTGCTGTGCAGGCGCAGCAGATCGTAGGTTCGGCGATCGGTTTCCATCACAAACGAGCGCGATAAACTGGAGAGGGCGGCGAACAAAATCACGATCCAAACGATAGCACTTTTGGGGGATGGAGGAAGTTGATCTACTTTTAGAGCGAATAATATAAGTAGCAAAGAGGCACCCACAAAGGCTAAGACCGTATTAATGGCATACCTAGACCGAAGTTCGGTTTGTAGGTCTTTACTGAGCACTGCTATTATTCCTTTTAAAAAATTCATGAGCAAAGTTTACAAAATTTGTGAGGAACTATTAAGCGACATGATTTTTTTATTGAAACTTTTTCTGAAATTAGGTCTGTAAATAAGTTGTATCACAAGTCAAACGATGAGTATATTTGGACAGCACATGAAAAAATAATTTTACTCTTATTGCCGCATGAATATTTTCAGCTTATTAGATAAAGAAACCGTACTGCCGAATCTCGAGGCTAAAGATAAAGCTGAAATATTAAATAAACTTATTTCGTCATTGAAAGGAAAAGTCTCGAACGGAGAAATTGAGAACATTCGGCAAGCGGTTTTTGAACGAGAAAAAATTATGTCAACCGGGGTGGGCAAAGGATTGGCTATTCCACATGGAAAAACCGCCGGCATCGAACAGACCTATGCCGCTTTCGCTATATTAACAGAGCCTGTCGATTATGAGGCTATTGATGATCAGCCAGTGAAGATGGTTTTTCTGCTTGTTGGTCCTCAATCCAGCAATAGCCTGCATATTAAAATGCTGAGCCGTATTTCCAGACTTATGAATAATAGTACGTTCCGGGAACGATTACTACAGTGTACGACGGCTGAAGAAATTATTGAGCAGTTTAAGGAAGAAGAGCATGTCTCATTCAGCGGCTGACTGATATCCAATTCCAAAATTAAGTAGAGACAGTATGTTTGACACGAAATTTATTTCTTCGGCTATGCTAGCCCTTGTTCTGTCTTTTGTCTTTTTGCCCCGGGCGCTTCAAGCGCAGAATATTATCTTTTCCCCGGGTATCATTCAAACTGTTGAAAATAGTAAGGCCAATAACGCATTTTGGTCTGTTGCGGTTCGCGACACCACAGGCAAGCTGTTGGAAGGATACAATTTTGATAAGTTAATTCGCCCGGCTTCTAATATAAAACTGTTGACTTCGGCTGCCATTCTTAATGAACTCGGTCCTGACTTTACCTTTAAAACGAAGATGTATGGCGTTGGTCACCAGGAGGGAGATACCTGGAAAGGAGATATTATTATACGAGGATCCGGCGATCCTTCCATCAGCGGTCGATTTTACAATGAGGATCGCTTTCATGTGTTTGATGAGCTTTTTATGGCCCTGCATTCACTGGGCATCAAAAAGATCGATGGCAACCTTATTGGTAATGACTCCTATTTTGACCAGCAGCGGTATCCAAAAGGATGGAGTTGGCAGGATCTTTCGTACTATTATGGAGTGGAGATCAACGCTCTTTCTTTTAATAACAATGCTGTAGATTTGAGGGTATATGCCGATGGCAAAGTTGGTGATACTCCGGAGATTGAGTGGTTCCCCTTTGATACGGATTATGTGAACTTTGTTAACGAGCAGGTGATTACTCCTATGGATTCAAAATATGATGAGTATTATCACCGTTTATTAGGGACAAATACCATCATTTTGCGCAGTAAGCTACCCAAGAATTACCTGGAAAAAGAGTCGCTTTCCATTTTTAATGCCCCGATGTATTTTTTGGATACGTTTAAAAAATATCTTGAAGATGGAGATATTGAGGTAACCGGGGATCTGATTGTCGATGATCAGCCCCAGGATTGGGACAGTGATCAGTACAAAGTATTGGCTGAGCACCAGTCGGTTCCGCTTCGTAAATTGTTGAAACAGCTTAACAAAGAAAGCGATAACTTTTACACTGAGATGTTGCTCAAAACGGCGGCTGCCGAGCATTATGATGCGGCGGGAACGACCGATCTGGGGCTTACCCTGGTGCAGGATTTTGCTGATTCCATGAAAATGGACACCACAAAAATTGTAATGAATGACGGATCGGGGATGGCTCCTGCCACCTTGGTAACGACCGAAGATTTGACCCGTTTGCTTGTGAATATGCGGCATCAACCAAATGCTGAGGATTACAAAAACAGTTTATCCATAGCAGGAGTTGACGGTCGGTTGGAAAACCGCTTTACCCATACTTCCTTGCAGGGCAAGATTCGGGGGAAAACCGGTTATGTTTCGGGAGTTCGTTCGCTGAGTGGCTATATGCAAGCCGCTTCGGGACAAACACTGGCGTTTTCGATTGTTACCAATAACTATACGAACAAAACCTCTTACATCGACTATATTCAGGAGAAAATTGTAAAGGATTTGTATCATAAGTATTAAGTGAGGTGCGATGTCTAAAAAAAAGCCTGTCATATTAGTTACAGATGATGAGAAGAGCATCCGTAATTCTCTCAGGGATATCCTGGAGTTTGAGGATTACGAGGTGTTGGAAGCCGAGAACGGACAGGATGTATTTGAACTTTTGAAGGATCAATCTATCGACTTAATGCTCCTGGATATCAAGATGAAAGGCATGGATGGCATGGAGATCCTGACGAAGCTCAAAGAGGAGAATTATCGGTTTCCCGTTATCATGATTTCAGGTCATGGTAATATCGAAATTGCCGTAGAGGCTACCAAAAAAGGAGCTTTCGATTTTATTGAGAAGCCGCCCGATCTTAATCGCCTGCTGGTTAGTGTGCGAAATGCCCTGGATCAGCAACGACTGGCCAAGGAGAATGAAAATATTAAATCACGTCTGCCGAAAGTTCCGCCGATCATTGGAAAGAGCGATGCTATTGGTAAGATTAAGAAAACGATTGATAAAGTAGCCCAGACCCATTCGCGGGTGATGGTGACCGGTGAAAATGGAACAGGGAAGGAGCTGGTTGCCCGTTGGATACATGAGAAGAGCAATCGCAGTAGTGGTCATTTTGTAGATGTAAATTGTGCTGCTATTCCGGCAGATTTGTTGGAAAGTGAGCTCTTTGGTCATGAGAAAGGAGCTTTTACCGGGGCCAGCAGTCAGCGTATTGGAAAATTCGAGCAAGCTGATGGCGGAACTCTGTTTTTGGATGAGGTTGGCGATATGAGTCCTGATGCCCAGGCTAAAGTGCTTCGGGCCCTGCAGGAAAATGCTATTACCCGGGTAGGAGGCACCAAGAAGATTTCGGTAGATGTGCGAGTGATTGCGGCCACAAATAAAGATTTGCTTGAAGAAATTGAGACCGGCGGTTTTCGGGAAGATCTCTATCATCGGCTCAATGTGATCCCTATTCATGTACCGCCTCTACGCAAACGCCGCGAAGATATCCCGCTGCTGGCACAGGATTGGCTGGATCGTCTGGCAGACAAAGATATCATGTTTTCCGGAATATCGTTCACTGATGATGCCCTGGAAGAATTGAAAAAACAAAACTGGTCTGGGAATGTCCGCGAGCTGCAAAACGCGGTTGAGCGGTTAGGATTGTTGGCAGAAGATTCACAAATAAAGAAAGAGGATATCCAAAATCTCACGCTTACAGGAAGCAAAAGAGAGGATAAAATTGATAATTTAGTCGATGAGATGGCTTCGTTTCAGGATTTTAAAGAATCAGCAGAACGGTTATTTTTGATACGGAAATTAGAAGAAAATGACTGGAATATATCACAAACGGCCGAAGCCATCGATATCCAGCGGAGTCACATGTACAATAAAATGAAAAAATATGATATCAATCGATAAATATATATTCGTATGCATACAAGGATGGAATAATTATAACAGGGCTTTGCAAAACCTCTCCATGTCATGCTGAACTTGTTTCAGCATCTGTTGCTTTATCACTTAAAAAGCTATTAACAGGCTTTTAGCAAAAGACCCTGAACTAAATTCAGGGTGATACCGGGTTTTATAAAGCTCTCTATTGGAACTTCTTTTTCTGTGTTATGTCGTTTCTGGTCGTGTTTAAAAAAATCCACAATATTCAATCATAAATATTATTAGATGTCAGCTAAAATTATTGATGGTAAGAAAGTTGCAGGACTCATAAGAGATGAAGTGCGTAAGGATGTTGAAGATTGGGTAAAGGATGGTCATCGTCCACCTTTTCTGCAGGTCGTGCTAGTCGGATCTAATCCCGCTTCGGATGTATATGTGGGAGCGAAAACCCGGGCTTGTAAAGAAGTGGGCATTGAGACCGATACTATGCGTTTGCCTGATACTATTTCTGCTAAGGAATTGAAAGCTACCGTTGAAGAATTGAATAATGATGATTCTGTTGATGGTATTCTGGTGCAATTGCCGCTTCCCAATCACCTTTCAGCACATGATGTTATTGAATCTATTGACTATAAAAAGGATGTTGACGGCTTCCACCCAATGAATGTAGGACGTTTGACGGTGGGGCAACCTAGTTTCAGGTCGTGCACCCCGGCAGGGATTATGGAATTATTCAAGCATTATAGTATCCCAACCAAAAGCAAGCATGCAGTAATTATTGGTGCCAGCAATATTGTCGGGCGACCCATTTCCATATTGCTCAATAAGGAGGAAGGCGAAGGGAAAGCTACCACAACGGTTTGCCATAAATATACGAAAGACCTTACCCAGCATACTATTTCCGCTGATATATTAGTTGTAGCCGCGGGGCAGCCAAATCTGATAAAAGGGGAAATGGTAAAAGAAGGAGTTGTGGTAGTAGATGTAGGAATTAATCGAGTGGCAGACGAAACAAAAGAAAGGGGATATCGGCTGGTTGGCGATTGCCATTTTGAGAGTGTTAAAGAGAAAGCCAGCTATATAACGCCTGTACCCGGAGGGGTGGGACCAATGACTGTGGCTATGTTAATGAAAAATACCCTGTTGGCAGCAAAGAAGTCGATCTATCCCGACTAATTGTTTTAGTTAGAAAGGGAAAGGTGCCATTTGGCGCCTTTTAGAATCTATTTGGATTCATTGTTATTTGACGGGGCCGGTGGACGATTGGAATTCCAGATATCACGATACATTCGCTAGGTATCTCCATCTTTTTTCCAGTAAACCATTGATTTATCGTTATCAACTACTTGGCTGTTCCCAACTTTGACTGCGTAGTGGCCCACCTCGATGACCACATTGTTTAGCAGATGCAGCTTATCAGTGCCAAGCTCAACTTCTGTGATCCCCGATTTGTGCATGCCTGTCATTAATTGCTGGATGCCCTCATGACCTGTAACAGTTTTCATATTTGGTGCCATCACTTTCCCCTTTTCAGTATAGACTGGCTGTAGTTTCCAGGTCACCATTGCGATAGCTATCCATAAATATCTGATTTTGGTGATCTATGGCTTACATTACTTCATCTTTCGACGGCCCCTGATTGGTTTTGGTTTGGCAACTAGCCATAATTAAAAGAATGAAACTTAGATATACGCCTTTCTTTAAGATATTTAATATGTTTAACTCCTAGATGATTATTCAATGTTTGTTTTTTAGTGTGGAAGAGACCCCTTCATTTCCCATATTAAATTAATTTAGACAAACTACTTTGTATTTCCAAGGTGTCGTGATTTAGGCAGTTAAAAAAATTAGGTAACTCACCCAAATATTTGAGCGTATTACTGACAAAAATTCAAGTGGGATCTCAGTGTCAAGGAAATCGCTTGCTGCTACCTATTCTTATTGAGTAAATATAAGGGTGAAGCTTTTTCTAAAATAGGGGTGACATAAGGGTGTCACTCGGGAGATTTATAATGGGAATGAAGATTAATTAAACAAAGAAAAGCCATTATGAATACTGCAACAAAAATCACTCAAAAACGACCTGACGCTCATTTAGAACCTGTACTGCGAAAAGTACTGAGAGAAGCAGAGAAAGAGCATCGCGAGCTTCAAAATATGTTTCAGTTGCTGGGATGGGGGGGATTACCCGATCGCCTTAAATTGGAAATTAAAGATGATGTGTCTGCCATGGTGGATGAATTGAAAGGGCAGTATTCGAGTTGTGATCCTTATGTCGCCCGTCGCCGTCAGAGCGTTGTTCACTGGGTTAGAAGTTATTTGGATGGTATTTGTTCGCTGCAAACAGTTATCGATGCACTTGCTATCAAAAAACTTTAAGCAGCAGCCAATGAAAGATCATTTGTTCCGCAAGCGACTGGGAGGGCTATCCGGCTCTTCTGTCGTTTCGGAGGATTGATCAATGGTTATTTGGGCTTCTGTATCCTGCTCGTTTTTGGTAGCAATGGTATGGCTTTGGAAAAGATTTGTAAGCTGGTGTGACAGTGATTGCAGCGTCTGACGTTTTCGGCGCATCCAGGATCTGACATACAAACGAGAGCACCCCCAGCCTGCAAAAGCACCGAATCCTCCAGTAAGCAATTCGAGGGCATGAGCAGTGAATAATGAGTTACCTAATACAGAAAAGGCAGTAAAGCCGATCAATCCCCCGATCAGGCCGAGAAAATTGGCGTAATACCGGTAGCTTGCATTCAATCTCAGCCGACTAACTTCTTCCTTGGGAGTAATTGAAATTTGAAGATAACCGGTATTCTTTTTGCGTTGTTCCCACTCGTAGGTATTGCCCAGTTTGCTTGTTTTACCAATACCACCATTTATTCGTCTAATTTCCGTGACAATATCTTCCCACAACTCATCAGTAATAAGACCATCGAGAACCATAGTATCCCGGAAACTGAAATTCTCTTCAATAAAAGAAGGGTGCTGGGGTTCAAATTCATGATCGCGAAGTTGTTGGATAGCGGTTTCGATATGGTTGGGATCAATTCCTACCTCATCGGCCAGATTTAGTAATTCGCTCCGGCTCAGTGATTCTTCTTCCTGTTGTTCTCTGTGATCCAGCTCAGCCGCAATTTTTAGAATGCGACTGATTTCTTCGCGATTGAATTTTTCAGTATTCATATATTGCATTTTATTTTATCTAATATAAAGTAGAAAAATTTATCCTGTTACTCTATTTATAAGAGAGTAAATGTGACTGCTTTCGATTACGCAATTCGGGCAATATTTTTGTATCTTTGCCAAAATCTGAACATAAATATTGCAGACTCAATACATCATGCAAAATTCCTCACCCTTTGATCGGATTACACGCCAAGGATTAACTTATGACGATGTACTTTTGGTACCTGCTTACTCGCAGGTGTTGCCACGAGAGGTTGATACCAGCGTAGAGCTGACCCCCAATTTAAAGCTTAATGTGCCGGTAATTAGTGCGGCCATGGATACGGTATCGGAATACCGGCTGGCTATTGCTTTGGCACGCGAGGGCGGCATCGCTATGCTCCATAAAAATATGTCAATCGAAGATCAGGCTGACCAGGTTCGCATGGTTAAGCGAAGTGAAAGTGGGATGATTGTGGACCCGGTAACGCTTGGCAAGGATTCGACGGTGAGAGAAGCCCGATCTTTGATGAAAAAACACAAAATTGGCGGTATCCCAATTGTCAAAGAGGATAATACGCTGATCGGAATCGTGACGAACCGTGATCTCCGGTTTGAGCATTATGTGGATAAAAAATTGAGTACGATCATGACCACCGAAAATTTGATCACGGCTCGGGAGGGCACCACGCTTGAGGAAGCGGAAAAAATGCTGCAGGAGCACAAGGTAGAAAAGTTGCCGATCGTTGATAAGAATAAAAAATTGGTCGGATTGATTACATTTAAGGACATTGAGAAGAAAATGAACTTCCCGAACGCGAGTAAAGACGATATGGGGCGTTTGCGAGTTGGAGCTGCCGTAGGTGTAACTGCTGATACACTCGAACGGGTAAGTGCCTTGGTTGATTCGGGAGTGGATGTCATTACGGTGGATACGGCTCACGGCCATTCGGCCGGCGTACTGGATATGATTAAAAAGATTCGGAGTGAATATCCTGAGCTTAATCTTATTGCCGGCAATATTGCAACCAAGTCTGCTGCTGAAGCCCTTGTGGATGCCGGAGCCGATATCCTTAAAGTAGGGGTCGGACCCGGTTCTATTTGTACCACCCGTGTAGTGACGGGCGTTGGTGTCCCACAACTTAGTGCGGTAATGGAAGTCGCCGAATATGCTCATGATGCCGGGGTGGGATTGATCGCCGACGGCGGCATTAAACAGACCGGCGATATCCCGAAAGCCATTGCAGGAGGAGCTCATGCGGTAATGATGGGATCGATGTTTGCCGGAGTAGATGAGAGTCCGGGTGAGACGATCATATATGAATCCCGCAAGTATAAATCCTATCGTGGAATGGGCAGTCTGGGCGCAATGGAACAGGGATCCAAAGACCGTTATTTCCAGGATGTGGAAGATAATATCAATAAGCTGGTACCCGAAGGAATAGAAGGACGAGTTCCGTATAAAGGCTATCTGAGTGAAGTTGTGCACCAAATGACGGGCGGCTTGCGTGCTGCTATGGGCTATGTTGGAGCTCCTGACATTGCCAGTCTCCAAAAAGCGGAGTTTGTTCAGATATCTTCTGCCGCTTACAAGGAAAGTCACCCGCATTCGGTACAGATCACAAAAGAATCTCCTAACTATTCGGTGAGCTAAAGAGTATTATTTTCGCGCAGATATAAGGATTCCTATTCCAACGAGGAGGAAAAAAAGATGAGGAATGATAGCTGCTAACATGGGATCTATTTCACCTTTGCCTCCAAAGGGTTCTATCACTTTCATTAGCACCAGGTAAAGGAAGCTTACCACTAGACCTGCTGCGATATAGAATCCCTTACCCCCTTTGCGCCGAACGGATGCAAGTGCGAATCCTACGATGATAACCACGATTATTGAAAATGGATAAGCGTATCGTCCGTAAAGCTGGACTTTTGGAAGTGCTACACTACCGGCACCGCTTCGCTCTATAGACTGGATATAATTTTGGGCTTCCGGGTAGGTCAATTGATAGATATCCGAGGTCGTCCGCGCCAGATCTCTAGGATAGATATTCAAAGTGGTATCAACAGAATCTACATGGATAGTTTGATAACCAAGCGGCGTGTAAATGCGCTTATCTATATTTTCTAGCTTCCAGAGTTTTTTGTCAGGCTTCCAGATCATTCTTCGAGCAAACATCGATTTGGTAATGGAATCCCCCCGGAAACTGACCACATCTACACGATATCCGATATTCTCATTAGCATTAAAATAGTTAATCTTGAATATAGTATGCTCGGATTCCTGCCTGAATATCTGATTTTGATCCACCTGCTTGGATTTGCCGTGAAGATATTTCGATTCGAAAGCGATACGTTTCTCATTTGCATTAGGGATGACAAAACCGTCCAGATAGCTAATCGTAGCGGTTATAAGAAAAGCAAAGGCAAGGTAAGGTAGAAGAAGCCGATACAGGCTGATTCCGGCCGCTTTGAGAGCCGTAATTTCAAGGCGCTCGCTCATTTGCCCTGTTAAATACAAACAGGCTACAAATACGGCAACGGGTATGATCAGCCGGATGATCTCGGGAATATAATTCCAGTAATAGACGCCAAATATCTGGGCAAAGGTGGCTCCCTGATCCGTAAAGTCTTCGCTGTGTTCCGAAAAATCCAACACGATAAAAATGAAGACTAGTACCAATAATACGAAGACCGTAATGGTGAGCAGCCGAAAAAATACGTACCGGTCGATCTTTTTTAGTGGTTTATTTTTAATCACGGTTTTTCCACAGGTTTGAAAATTTGTAAGGGGTACAGGTGCGAATCAGTAGGTAGGCCCCAGCCAGTGCTAAAATAATATCTGAGAACCACATTCCGGTAAAGGGAGAAATAAATAAACGGTCCGCTAATTTTTCGCCCTGGATAATCGAGACCCAATAGAAGGTTAAAAATACCGTACCGATGAGCGCGGCGTATCCCAGGTTGCCTTTTTTGGTGTACATACCGATGGGCGCTCCCAGCATTACAAAGATGATGCATGCAATAGGTATGGAGAACTTTTTGTGAATTTCCACCAAATATTGTGAGATTTTGCTGATTCGCCAGTGCGTATCAGTACTTATGTCTTCGAGAAATGACTTGTAGCTTCTTAGATTGGAAAGAGCCAGCTGATGTAGGCGTTCCTGGTCGTGTTTCGAGTTGAGATATTGAAGTGCTACAAATTGACTGTGATAAGGTTTCTTCTCAACAGAATCCCGCTTAGCCCTGAACATGCGAGTCCGGTGGGATTTTTCATTTATTTTATGCTTCGGTATGATATAGCTTTTATTATCTACAACCAACTGTTTCTGGTGGGCTACCTGATTTCGGAGGGAATCAACCACGGCCTGCATAGCCTGAATATCCATTGTGCGGTCGTTACGGGAGCGATTCTGTGGGTTTGACTGCGAAAAAGCCAGATCAGACAAGTCAAAGCTGATGCGGTAGCGGTCGAAATCTGTTTCTTCAACAACATCTACACGCTCATGGTTTTTCCTACGGTTAAGGTAACGTAATATTGAGCCGTCTCTGAGATAAAGCGTAAGTGTTTGTCCGTCTTGCTCACTTTCCAGACGACCTTTTTGGGCCTTGATGTAGGCCTCTTTACGCTCCTTGGTAGGGTGCTGGTAGATCATAATATTATGCAGGGAGTCGGATTCATCGGTGATACGTTTGACAAGGAAGGTATAATTGTCAATCCCATTATAAAATTCATTAGGTTTGAGATCGAAACCGGGTTTTTTAAGGCGGATATCGATAAAAAGGGAGCGAGCTCTTTGATTGGCATCCGGTAATACATCGTTTGAGAACCAGACCAGGAAAATGGTAAGTAGTACTCCTGCTGTCAAAACCGGGTTTATAATATGTATGGGATTGATCCCCGCAGCTCGAACGGCTGTCAATTCGTTGAGTTCAGTAACTTTGCCAAAAGCCATCAGGCAGGCGACAAGCACCGCCATGGGTACAGCCAAAACCACCATTGAGGCCAGATTTGTAACGATCAGCTCGAAAATGACGCTGTAGGGCAGTCCTTTTCCGACCAGCAGATCTATGTATAAAATCAGAAACTGCATCAACAGCAAGAACATCAGGGTGAAAAAACAGAAAATAAACGGCCCCAGATGTCGCCGTAAAATGTCTAATTGTAACTTGTTTGGAAGTAATCGCATATATTTATGAATTGAAGAACCTTAAAATTAGGCCTATACTCCCTTTTTTACAAAATGATAAAATTATGACTAAGAACGGAGAGATTATACTTTTAAGAAATCAAATTATCCGTTATAATTCTTCGAAGTGCGTTCGGCATATTACTAAATTCGGAATTAAAAAGGAGCTGTATATAGAGCATCGCTACTACTGATTTTTTTTGATGCATAATACCTGAATTTATCTTACAACGGTTTCGTGCAGCTCAAAGCATTCACATTTTCAATATTCTTTTTGGTTACCTGTTTCGTCCTTTTAGCGATTCCCGGTAGAAGTACGGCCCAGAATCAACAGTATCCTGTTAAAGTTACTCCAGATTCAGCACAAAACGACTCTCTGCCACGCTTAATCCGTCCGCCGGTCGTATCTTATCCTTTTTCCAAACCAATACCGAAGCTTTTTTACATCAAGCTACCCGATGAGAAGACCTATGTACAGCGAGATTCCCTGGGGTTTTATCGAAGCCAGCGGTTGCTATTTCAGATGCCGGTTGCTCTTCCGTTTATAATGAATTTTGATGAGTATGCGCAGCGGCATAAAGCAAATGCTATTCGTGAAAATTGGTCGAGACTTATACAGGAACGTCTTTCCAGCGAGCAGCAACAAAAAGGATTGCTCAACTTTAATATTGACGTACCCGGGGGCGAGGAATCAACGTTTACTTCTATTTTTGGCAAGCCCGAAGTGAATTTGCGTATTAATGGTACTGCTAATATGAATGTTGGGGCGACTATAGAGAAGACGGAAAATCCGAATATCCCACCGGATCAGCAAACGCAGGTAGATCCTACATTTGAGCAGAATTTGAAGCTGAATATCCAGGGAACCATTGGGGATAAGTTATCAATTTCGACCGACTGGGATACACAGCGGAATTTTGATTTTATGAACCGTTTGAATATCGTGTATAAGGGATATGATGATGAGATTTTGCAGCGACTGGAACTGGGAAACGTCTCGATGGAGACGGGCAATTCACTCATTCGGGGAGGAAACGCTTTATTTGGAGTTAAATCAGTGGCCCAGTTGGGTTCGTTGAAGCTCACTTCGGTTCTTTCGCAACAAGAAGGTCAGGGTAAAACAGAAACCATTACCGGTGGGGCCCAAGAGCAAAATATTTCTATTCGGCCGACCGATTATGAGGCCGATCGGCACTTCTTCCTGGACTTTTTTACCCGGCAGGAATTCGAAAACAATGTATCCAATCCCCAGCAAACTGGACAGGCGTTACAGCTTACCGAGATTAACGTCTGGGTTTTACGCGAATCCTCAGAATCCAAGGAAGGAGAGCGGCAGGCGATTGCTCTTGGCGATTTGGGAGTTGTGCAAAGGGCCGACAGCAGTTATGCTTCCCCTAACGAGGATCAGGATATTTTTTCGGATGCTACCTTGAATCAATACCGGGATCCGGCTCAAGGCGTATCCGCGGCTGATTTTGGTGTAGATCCGTCTTCGTTTGTCGAGGGATATTTTGTGCCCTTGCAGGAGGGAGTGGATTATGAGCTGAATCGTAATCTGGGGTATATTTCTTTAAAACGCAATCTAAGTTCCCGGCAGGCGCTGGCCATCTCCTTTAAATACCGGGATCCTCAAACCGGTAAAATCGTAAGTGTGGGAGATATTAGCCAAGGCGGTGGAAACCGAATTTACCTTAAACTTATTCGTCCACAGACGGTTACGACTACCAACAAGCTCTGGGATTTGATGATGAAAAATGTGTACTCGTTGGGCGCTACTAATCTGACCCCGGATGGTCTGGACCTGGATGTAAAATATACTAAGGAAAACGTCCCAAGTAGTTCTTTGCCCGAACGCGATACGAATCTTTTGCAGGATTTGGGATTAGACCGAGTGGATCAGCAGGGAGCTCTGAATCCTGATAACAAAATTGATTTTAGCACTACCGTTCTTAATCCCGCGACGGGTAAAATAATATTCCCGTATTTACAACCTTTTGGATCCCATATTCGTGATCTGCTAAAAAGTACGAATTTAAGCAGTGATCAGATTAATGCGATTGTCTTTGATGAGCTATATAACGAGAAAAAAGTTAATGCCAATCAGAGTTCAAAGAATAACTTTTATCAGATTGAAGGTAAATCAAAAGGGAGTATTTCTTCCAGTTATTCGCTTGGTTATTCGTTAGTTGAGGGATCGGTGAAAGTGTTTGCGAATGGCAAGCAGTTGCAGGAGGGTACGGATTATGCTGTAGATTATTCCATTGGCAGTATTACGATCTTGAATGATCAATACCTGCGCAAAGGTCAGGAAATAAAAATTGAATATGAAAATAATCAGCTAACGCAAATAGGGCAGAAGACATTTACCGGCTTGCGGGCGGAGTATCAATTTACGCCGAATATTACGCTGGGAAGCACTTATTTTAAGTTGAAGGAGAAACCGTTGCAGGATAAAATCCGAATTGGTGACGAACCGGTTAATAATTCGGTTATTGGATTTGATGCCAATGCTCATTTCGATGCCCCCTGGCTTACTCGCTTGATTGACCAGGTGCCTTTGTTGCAGACCAAAGAGTCCTCAAGTATTTCGTTTAGTGGAGAATTCGCACAGTTGCATCCCGGCGTCTCCCAGACCAGTGCGGTCAAAGATGCTATTAATAGCAATCGCTTGTTCAAAGATGAAGAACATGGGCTTTCCTACATAGATGATTTTGAAGGATCCGATGTGGGACTAAGTTTTATGAATCCGTCGCGCTGGCACTTGGCGGCGGCCCCGGCTGCAGTACCCGGTTATGGCCCGGATGATGTGTATTTTCAGGATAATCCTCCTACCAATCCAATGACCGGCATACCGGATAAAGTTGCCCGTTCCGATTTACGAAGCACTTTTGCCTGGTATAGTATTCCACAGAATCTCGATCAGATCTTGGGAGGTGTAAAATACACCCCGGAAACTGAACCGGTTAAGGTGACTGATGTATTTCCCAATCGAGATGTGCTAACCGAAGAGAATTTTATCAATACCTTGGATCTATATTACGATCCAACTCAGCGTGGGCCTTATAATTATAATAGTAATCTGAAAAATCTGCTCGATGATGAACCAGAACGTACTTGGGGTGGAATGACTGCTACCCTGCCATCGGGTCAGCAAGATCTTACACAGAATAATATTGAATTTCTTGAATTTTGGGTACAGAGTATTTTGCCTAATGGACGGGCTCCAGCGCCACAGGATTTGCAGGATTATGACGGCAAGATATATATCGATGTAGGCGTGGTATCCGAAGACGTTATTCCAAACTTTAAAACCAATACCGAGGATGGACTTGTGCGTAGGCCTAAAGATTTGAAAGAGGATAATATAAGTGGACAGCCCCGCTCATATATCCCCATTCCACCCCCGGCGCCAGAAGGACAGTTTTCCAATGAGACCCGGGAACTGTCGGATGTAGGATTGGATGGAGCTCCTGATGCTAAAGGAATTGACAATAAAAACGAGCAAACTCTGTTTGCGAATTTTTTATCCGAGATGGCCTCCCAGTATGGAACGAATAGTCCACAGTATCAGAAGATTAAGCAAGATCCATCTAATGATGATTATGTTTATTATGGAGAAGACAAGGTCGCCAATAAACCATTGCAAGATCGATTCCATCGCATGTATGGATATCTGGATGGGAATACGCCCCCTAATACCAGCAAGAAACGAGCGGTTACCAATAAACCGGATACCGAAGGGTTAATAACTCCTTCTAATGTAGAGCAGAACAACGCTTACTTTGAGTATGAAATTAACTGGAATCCGGCAGATGTTGATAATCTTAATCCCGGATCGAAAGGCACCTATATTGTTGATAAGGTTGATGGATCTAAGCAGCAAGACCGGTGGTACCAGGTGCGAATTCCCCTTAAGGATTGGATACGTAAAATCGGTGGGATCGATAATTTCCAAAATATTTCGTATATCCGGGTTTGGTTATCGGGTTATGATAAGCCGTTTACCCTCCGCTTCGCCACTTTTCAGCTTGTTGGCAGCCAGTGGCGCGATGCTGATAACGTAGATCAACAACAAGGACCAACGCAGGGATCTTTTAATATTTCCTCAATCAATATTGAGGAAAATAGCCAGCGAGAGCCCATTCCTTATCGTCAGCCGGAAGGAGCAATCCGTGCTACCAATCGCGGTCGCCAACGACAGACGGTAGCTAATGAGCAATCCATTGTAATGAACGTGCAAAACCTGTCGGGTGGTGAACTTAAGATGATGAAGCGGGTATATCCCGGCGGATTAAATATGGTCAATTATTCGAATGTTCGGATGTTCGTTCACGGAGAGGGATACAAAAAAAGAGGAGATGCCGAGCTGGTAATGCGTTTTGGTACTGATCTGACAAATAATTATTACGAGTATCGTCAGCCAATTTCACCTACCGATCCGGATTTTCCTTTTAGCAACAAGCCGTTAACGGATTTGACAGATGCCGAACGCAGGACCGAAGCGGAACAGATATGGTTATACGGCAAAAACAGTATGAATATCATTTTGAGGGCTTTCAATGAACTCAAACAATTAAGAGATCAGGAAGGAGCAGGTCCTACGGAAGTTTTTGTGGCCGACAACGAAAATCTATTAAAAAACGCACCTCCCGGAGCTTCGGTAGCTATAAAAGGAAATCCATCGCTTGATCGCATTGGGGAGATCGGGATAGGTATTAAAAATCCATACAACCCACAAAACCCATCGGATGGGGGCGTAGCTTCGTTGGATGGTCAATTCTGGTTTAATGAACTACGCGTATCAGGATTCGATAACAAGAAAGGATGGGCTGCAAAGGCGAAAGCAGAAATAAAATTGGCTGATTTTGCTTCGGTTAATGCTAACCTGAATCGAGAGACCGACGGTTTTGGATCTCTTAATTCCCGGTTGGGACAACGGAGGATCTCGGATGTATTTGCCTATGATCTTAACTCTACTATCAACGTTCATAAGTTCATACCGGATCGCTTTGGATGGAATATTCCGATAACATTGTCAACGCGTCAGTCGTCATCAACTCCACGTTATTTGCCCAACCAGGGAGATGTGCGTCTTTCGGAATATGAGCATGCGGTTAATGCAAGAACAGATATCAACGAGCAGCAAAAGCGGCAATTAATTGACCAAAAAATCCGGGAAAGTCAGACCGTTACCGAAAGTTATTCAATTAATATTTCGAATCTGACGAAGAAAAATTCCAGGGTGCCTATTGCCAAATATACGCTGGACAAGACCACGATTAACTATGTTTACAATACCACTAAGCGAAGAAATCCGGAATATAGAGTGCAGGATAATTGGAACTACAGTGGATCCCTCAGATATGATATTAGTTTTAAAAGAACGCATCTTTTTCGACCTTTCGATTTTTTGGGTAATGTTCCTTTGCTTAGCCCTCTGGCAGGATTACGCCTGGGTTATACGCCAGCATCAATCAATGCATCGGCCGGCATCGACCGGGAGTATGACGAGCAGCTTCGTCGTTTAACCCAGGGAGAATCCCAGAGTTCCTTACGGCAATCGCACAGTTTTACCTATAATACCCAATTTGGGCTGGGATATAATTTAACGCCCTCAATTAAAACCACTTTTCGCAGTCGTTCTGTCTTCGATCTTTCTCGTGCTGGAATTAATCGCAATAGTCCGGGCAATCCAGCGGCAGACTCTATGCGTTATTCTGTTAGGCCTACCTTTGATGTATTGCGGGATTTGGTTTTTGATACCCTTTCCTCCCGCAGAAGTAACTATGAAGAGTCTTATACTGCTGGCTGGCAGCCCAGGATTAGCACTATTGATGCATTAAGCTGGCTTAACTATTCGGCCAACTACGGGGGGGGATATCAATGGCGAAACAGTTCTCTTGGATCGGGATTAGGAGCTAATATATCCAACAACTTTTCGCTAAATCAGGCACTGAACTTTGATTTGCGTAGTTTGCTCAATGGTATGGGATGGTATCGGGATCTGCAAAACGGAAACAGCAGTAATCAATCCATGCAGCCGGATACCGCAGAAGGTGGGCTTTCGCAGTACCAAATAGGAGAGGGACTGGCTAATATAGGCAAGAAAAGTTTGGCGGCCCTGTTGAGTGTTCGTTCTTTGGATTTTTCTTTCAATATATCAAAAAGTTCTCTACAGAGCGGTTATGCCGGTGATTCTCAGATCTTTTATATGTTGAATGGCGGAGGTGATAGTTTTTCTCCCCCTTTCTCTTATCGAACGGGCATAACCGATGAAATTGGGTTAGGGCATTTAATCAATAATCCCAGTGACAACAGGAGTATTCAATTGCCCTCCAACCGAAATTTGACCGATGATATTACCGTTAATTCCAAGCTGGAACCTTTTAAGAATCTGTCTATCGATTTAACCTGGAATTCGAAATGGAATATAACAAAGTCGAAGTCGATCACCATTGATCCCAGTCAAAATTTAAGCACAATTCGTACTCAAAATGGGAACATTAGTTCTAGCGTATGGGTCTTTGGATCGGGATATGGGGGATTTTTCCACAGACAATTATCGGCTGCATTTAAAGATATTAACAATGGCAGCTCAATTTTGTCGGATTCGACAGGCAATCGAGATGGCCGTTCGGTTTTAGGTAAACAAACAATGCAAGAAGATTTTCGAAGAGCTTATTTAGGGATAAGTAAGGGCTCTATAGGCAGTCGTAACTTTACTCCAATTCCGTTACCGGCTTGGCGAATTACCTGGACGGGAATAGAGAAGCTGATTCCATATTTGGGAAATTTTATGGCCAGAGCATCTCTTACACACAGTTATAGTGGCTTATACCGGTTGGGATGGGTATATAATTCGGATACCAGCTTATTGCCACAGACGGCTTTAGGGGCGTTTGCTATCCAAAATCGTCGAACAGAATTTGAATCAAACAGTATTAATATAGAGAAGAAATTTAGTCCTTTATTGGGATTAAATATTACCTGGCAGTCCAGCTTACGGACGAACTTTCAATATGAATACAGCAAAGTAACCAGTCTGGCGTTATCCAATTCCACGGTTATTGAGCGGATTTCCCGGGGCGTAAAGTTCAACTTTGCCTATACCATACGTGATTTTAAACTGCCGTTTTTTCCTCGAATAAAGAATGCCGTTGATTTTACCTTAAACGGCAGTTATATAGAAGATTTAGAAAAAAAGTATAGCCTTACTTCTGATCTTGATGATGCGCTGCAAAATGGACCAAGTACGAAAGATCGAAATCCCGATCACTATGACTATTCCAGTGTTTTTACCGGGGGACAATCCAGGATTAATGCTTCGGCCGTTATCGGGTACCAGTTCTCACAAACGATACAGGCTAACTTCGAATATAATTACAGCCGCCTGATCCCCAAAGCTACCGGTGTTTATGCCCGAACCAATCATGATATCCGATTTAATGTAGTTGTGTCTATTCGTTCTGATTAGTGAGCATTCATCAACGCTTTTAAAACCGGTATCTCGTCCATGTATTTTTCAGAAAGGAGGTCCGTTTCTATGCCGGATGGACGTTCGAGTTGAGTATTTGTCTCGATTATTTCTTTGGGGGTCACTATAAAGTCTAAAGGGATATCGTGCGATTCAAAAGGAATGTCTTTGTCCGTAATTTGAAATGGATGCACGATGGTGACGATGGTTGTTTCGTCGGTAATTTTACCAAGCTGACGTGCCAGGGCAAATTCCAAATCCGAATATCCGCCACCTTTGCCTAGCCTCCTGCCATCGGGATGTGCGGCCACGGATCCGGTAATAATCAAATCGATATGTGGAAGGTCCTTGACGGCGCACGGTTGTCCATAGGTTTGACTACCACTGATCGATACTGCTTTTCTCGGTTTGACATTTTCACCAGGCACAATTTTGAGAAAGGGTTTTGGCTCCCGCAATCTGGGGACGGCCATGAAGAGGCGTTTGTTGTGAGTAAGTGCAAGTTCACGAGCTTTCAGCTGAGGAGCGTCGGGATTAGCTTTAACGCTATGGGACGATTTCCAGCATTCAAGAGAGGGAAGCTTCCTGGCCGCATCATGAGAACCTTTAAAATTGGGTATCCTTCCCTTCAACGGAAATGGAAAGGCTCCTACTCCTTTTTCTGAGAGGAGCGTCCAAATTTCATTTCTCAGTTCTTCTTTAGAGGGCATCTTCTACAGTCTTAGATTTATTGAATATCGGTGAAGTTTACCAAAAGTTTGCGGATCCAAATGGAAACCTAATTATGCAAGGTCGGTATTCTTTTCGATTATTTCAGAATCTGAGCGGCTTTTAAAAAGTTTTGTATTGATTATACAATATACAAAACCGCTAAAAGTCATTACCAACAATAGGATAGGAAGCCAATCCCCAAAGCGGGCATATAAGGTTTGTGTATGGAGTACGGGCACTTTATAGCGGAAGGCTGTGGTTGCCCAATACTTGGTTTCTTCTTTGATGGAACCGTCTGGTGCAATAATGCCCGATATGCCATTGTTGGCACTGCGGACGACCCAGCGGTCAAACTCAATAGCTCTGAGGCGTGCATAGGCAAAATGCTGCTCGTGTCCGCTGGTATTACCCCACCATCCGTCGTTTGTAATGATAGTCAGATAGCCAGCCCCTTCTTGAACAAAATTTCGAATCCAACCGGGAAATACGGAATCATAGCAAATCAGGGCAGGGGTTTGAGTGTTTTCAACCGGGAATTGATTGGTTCGTTCTCCCCTACCATATCCCTGGTCATTATTCCAGTTTATCCAATCAAAAATATCAATTTTATCCAGAAACTGAACAAAAGGAACCCGTTCTACAATAGGGACCAGATTGTGTTTGCGATAAACTTTTACGGGTTGACCGGGAATAAATCCCAAAGCGGCATTGAATGGCAAATAATCTCGGTTACTGGCATGATACGGTAGTTCCGGTGCTTTCCCGTTTGGATAGTATTGAAAATAGGTAGCTCCTGAGATGATGGTTGCATCCCATTGCTTAGCTTTGGCATGTAGCATGTTCTTAGTTTCGGTGGCAACGTTATTGTAATCCACGTTAAACATGCTGTTTTGAATGGCATTTTCGGGCCACACAACAAGTCGCGTATCTTTTGTTCTGACAGAGTCGGTTAGGTGCAGAAGATGGTTGGTCGCGGCCATAGAGTTGGGGTAGCCACCATTAGGTTTATATGAATCAAAATTGGGCTGTACTACAACTACTTCTTGTTTTTCGTTTGCTTTCTGCGATCCAGAGAAAAGCGTAAACCCCAGAGACCAAACCGGGAAAATTATCAAGATGAACCCTAAGGCAAGCTTAGTCGTTTTTTGGGGTTTTTTATATAATTGATAGGCCAGAGCACAACTGAAGAGCACCCAGAATGAAATTCCCCAATAGCCAGTTATCGAAATATATTGAACCAGTTGTGGAGTATTAGCCCAGGCATTGCCCACGGTAAGCCACGGCCAGGCAAGATCCCACTGGTGATGCAGAAACTCGTAGCTAAGCCAGGCTCCGGCCTGCAACAGGGCAATTAACCAGGGCCGGGCTTTTTTATTTTGGAAATAATATTGCA
>Ga0209918_1000340_pt1 | contig 32696 bp, 31 predicted proteins | sample SalPonD_shore_MG_FD_185712 | JGI IMG/M metagenome (GOLD analysis project Ga0209918, IMG submission 185712) | Salt pond soil microbial communities from South San Francisco under conditions of wetland restoration - Salt Pond MetaG... | ecosystem: Environmental > Aquatic > Marine > Intertidal zone... | reverse complement strand
GCAATTACATTTTCATTTTCCACAAAAGCCCGAAGTAATTTCATCAACACATCGGGATCCAAAATCGAATCGGCATCAATGGCACAAATAAGATCTTTATTTGCCATATTAATACCCGCATTCAATGCGTCGGCCTTTCTTCCGTTTATCTTATCCACAACAATCAGTTCGCTATACCGCTGCGAACGATATACCTGCTTTATTGGCTCATGGTCTATAGGTAAATTGACTGGAGTAGATACCTCAAATAATTCAAAATGATCTTTGAGTTTGGGCAGCGTCTGATCGGTACTGCCATCATTAATGACAATCACCTCGAAATCAGGAAATTGGATCTGCAAAAGAGCCTCCACGGAAGAGATGATATTTGCCTCTTCGTTATAAGCTGGTGACAAAATGCTTACAGGCTTGTATAACTCCGACCGAAACAGCCCTGTAAGCTGATAAACCTGGAAATACTCTTTCTGTGATTGGATATAAAAATAAGAAATAACAACCAGACCGATATATATGAGGTTTACTACCAAGAAATAGGCAATAAAGAACCAGTTTACCGGTCCCATTTCATTAACAAACTCATATATGTTGATCGATAAATCGGGCATTATTGATTACACGCTTATAATGTATTTACCAACGCTCGGGTATATAATTCGGGATCTTCAAATGATTTTTTGAGAAGTTTTTGACCAGCTTCACCGTTTTCGTCAAGAGCTTTCACTGCAGTATATTTAACCTCGAAATCATCGTCATCTAACAACCGGTAAATGACATCAAGATCTTCTTTTCCACCCAGTTTACTCAGTGCTTCAACGACAGCCTTACGAACTTTGGGATCCGCGTGATTGGCAAATTTTCTGATCAATTCGGCTGCTTCGACATTAAAAAAATCACCTTGCGCTTTAATGAGGGCTTTTAATACCGGGGGATTTCTCCACCGATAGCGGGTTGACTGTAACTTCTCAAAGAAAAAGGGCAGTAAATTCTGATAGCCAAGCTCGATAGCCCCTTCAATAAGAATCCCCACATTTTCAGGCGGTACCTCTTTACTTTTGATAAGCTTTTTTAGCCGTTTGGATTCTTCTTCTAATTGCCCCTGCTGCTTGCTGTGAAACTTATAAATCATTTCCAGTATAGCCATCCGTGAATATTTGGGGGTCTCGGTAATTGCCCTCAAAGCTCTTGCTCTGATGTTCACTTTTTTACTGGCGGTTAAAGCGGAGGCAGCAGAAAAAGCAAGCATAGAACTATCAGAATCCAGAAATGAAACTAATTTCTCAATTATTCGATAATTTATCAGTCGTATATAGCTAAAATAATTACAAGCTTTAATACGGGTCGCGGCACTACCTGATTTTAACTGCTCAAAATGATGATCAAAAATGGGAGGCAAATAAAGCAATTCCTGTAGCTTCGGAACCTCTTCTCCTTTAAGATTCTCCATCATCTCAAAAATAATTTTTTCAAAGACCGCATATTCCAATCCACCTTTATCAAATTTCTCCTCTACTTCTTCACTGCTAATACCTCCGTCTATATACGAAAGTATGATAGGATACCACTTTTCCTGGTACGTTTCGGTAAGTTTGTCATACGTCCAGTGGCGAACCCGGGTTGTTACAGAAGCAAGAAATAAAATTAAGGTAAGGACAAACAGAATGAGCATTACTGTCCAAAGGGCATTGATAGACAGTCGGGTTAAACTATTCTGTATTAAAAATAATAGTCCTGACAATAATGGCTAGTTTAATGCTTTTTGGATACGCATTAGCAATTCATCGGGTTTAAAGGGTTTCTCCATATAATCATCAACCTTAAGGCTAAATCCCTTTTCCATATCTTCTACCCTGCTCTTGCTAGTAAGCATGATTACCTTTGTATCACTGGTATTCTCATCTTCCCGAAGTTGGCGAAGTATTTCAAAGCCATTCATACTGGGTAGCATCACATCAAGTATAACTAAATCCGGCTTTAGTTCCTTTATAGCATCGAGCCCTTCTTTTCCATTTTCCCTATGCTCAAATTTATAACCGCTTCTTTTCAATTTGAATGTTATAAGCTTTGCAATTGCGGCATTGTCTTCTACGACCAATATTAAGATGTCCTTCTCATCCGGCATGGCAAAGTAATTCAATAATTGTGATTATAATTCAAGGGAAAGATGGTTATAATTGACATGAAATGGTAACAATAATTGGAATTAATATCCCATAAGATAAATGCAATTAAATTAACAATTTCAACATAGAGAGCTGCCGGTTCAAAAACCAAAAACAATCGACTTAAAGAGTTCAAAACTTTGATATTTTATCTGACTTCTCAAAAATTTTAGGCTCTAATTAATCCAGCCTTTTCGTCATATAATATTTTTATAGCATTTTTTATGATCATAATTTTGTTCGGGAACTTAAATAGCTCGGTCGTCAAGTTTTTTCAATTTACTACTATCTAGTTAATTGTCAGTATATATAAAACAAACAAAAAATCTTTTGTGATGCCATCCGTTCAGGCTAATAAAATCTTTACGACTGCTTTCCTTGATTGAGCTGTTTTATTACCTTTGTCAACGAATTTTTAATTCAAAACAGCTATTAAATGAAGATAACGATTGACCAACTCAACGGAACCCATATGGAAGCCCAGAACGAAGAAGGTGGACTCATCCGCATCGATGGTTCGACCCGTATCGGTGGCTTGGAAGGCGGGTTTAGTCCTATGCAATTGCTTTTGGCAGGAGTAGGTGGCTGCAGTGCGGTTGATATTATTGGCATCCTGAAAAAACAAAAACAAGATCTTAAAGATCTGAAAATTGAAGTGGATGCTAATAAAATTAAAAAGGGAACGTATTCTGAGTTCAAAACCATTCATATCAAATACATTTTTACCGGGGATTTGGAAGAACGAAAAGTTGAACGAGCTATTAACCTTTCTTTAGATAAATACTGTTCTGTTTCAAAAACCTTGGAAAAAACTTCAGAGATAACTCATAGTTACGAGATAAAATCTTAATCTTTTTAGCGTCTAACAGAACCCATATCCTACTTGATCAATAAGACCGGTTTTGCAAAGGCCTCTAATAATAAACTTAGGCATCTGTTACACATCCCACAGATGCTGATGAAACCAGCTTCGCATATTTATAAAGCGAGCCGCTGGTAACCTGCAGCGGAGGAGCTTCCCAATTTTTACGACGCTCTTCCACTTCTTCGTCCGAAAGATGTAGGTCCATTACTCGCTCATCAGCATCGATAGTGATTTTATCTCCGTCCTCGATCAGGGCAATTGGCCCTCCTACCTGGGCTTCGGGCGTCACGTGACCGATGACAAAGCCATGAGATCCACCCGAAAAGCGCCCGTCGGTAATCAGTGCCACATCTTTTCCAAGTCCGGCCCCCATAATTGCAGCCGTTATGGAAAGCATCTCTCGCATCCCCGGACCTCCCTTGGGGCCTTCATACCGAATGACAACTACATCTCCTTTTTGCACTTCTCCATTCTGTATAGCTGCCAAACTTTCTTCCTCAGAATCATAGACGCGAGCTGTACCTCTAAACTTAGTACCTTCCTTTCCGGTGATCTTAGCCACAGCCCCTTCCGGCGCTAGGCTACCATATAAAATCTGAAGATGTCCTGTTTTTTTTATGGGATTATCGATCGGAGAAATAATATTTTGCTCTTCCAACAAATCCGGTACATCCGCCACATTTTCGGCAAGCGTTTTTCCGGTTACCGTAAGGCAATCTCCGTTCAGATAGCCCTCTTCCAACAACATTTTTTGTACTGCAGGTACCCCACCCACGTTATATAAATCTTCCATCACATACTTCCCACTCGGCTTTAGGTCAGCAAGATAGGGTGTACGATTACTGATTTCCTGGAAGTCATCGATGGTAAAAGGGACATCGGCCGCGTGAGCAATCGCCAGCAGATGCATCACCGCATTTGTGGATCCGCCTAAGGCCACGGTAACCGTCACGGCATTTTCGAGAGCATCCCGTGTGATAATGTCTCTTGGTTTGATATCCTCTTTCAACAACCGAAGAATAGCCTCACCGGCATTATGGCACTCTTCAATCTTCTGCTTGTGGGTAGCAGGAATCGAAGAACTGAACGGCAGGCTCATCCCAAGCGTCTCGATAGCCGAAGCCATGGTATTGGCTGTGTACATTCCTCCACAAGCCCCCGCGCCCGGACAAGCATGGCGGATTACATTTTGCAGTTCGGTCTCATTAATATTATCGGATAGATACTCACCATAAGATTCAAAAGCAGAGACAATATCCAAGTCCTCTCCTTTCCATTTGCCGGGACGAATAGTTCCCCCGTAAATCATAATAGAAGGACGATTGAGTCGAGCCATCGCCATGACAGAACCGGGCATATTTTTGTCGCATCCCACAATCGAAATATTGGCATCATACCACTGGGCACTCATCACGGTCTCGATTGAATCCGCAATAATTTCGCGTGACTGCAGAGAATATTTCATTCCCTGCGTACCCATAGAGATTCCGTCACTTACGCCAATGCTATTGAAAATTAATCCCACCAGCCCGGCATCCCAGACGCTCTCACGAACATGGTCAGCCAAACCATTTAAATGCATATTACATGGATTCCCCTCCCATCCGGTACTGGCGATTCCAACCTGTGCCTTATCCATATCTTCTTCCGATAAACCGGCTCCATAGAGCATCGCCCGAGAGCCGACCTGGGATTCCTGCTGGGTTAATCGGGAGCTGTATTTATTAAGTTTATGAGACATAAAAGGGAATTTTTATAGGTAAATTGATTCCAAATAAATTTTTAAAAAGGGGATCAAAGTTCTGATACTTTCTGCTTAAAAGCTAAAAGAATACTCAAACTAAACAAGACAAAATCAATCACTTATTCAATAATTTAAATTTTATTTGACATAGCATTGACCTTTATCTATCATTCTAACTCTTAATTGAAAGAAACAGCAGTCTTTGATCAAACAAACATCAAATACCATAAATTTTGCTTTGCAGACGGATGCTATTTCCGATTTGCTTGAAGCCGAACGTATGGCCTTGTTGTTTGCTATTTCTTTGATTGTGCTCTCTATTCCAGCTGCTGTTTCTATCTCTTCTGCGGTAGATATAATTAGTATTAACGCCATTCTAGGTATTCTAAATCTAATTATTATCCTACCGATTCTAATTTCTGGCATTATTAACCTAATTCTAATTATTCGCTAACCATAACAGCCAGAGGTTAGAACCTAAATTTCCAAGACTTTTAAAATTTTCTCTGACCTCTGGCGGGAAAAGTATATCCACCAAGTCACATGGAACACGCCAAAGCACAAAAATTCGATACCCAGACAACTCAAAATTCTGAAAATCCACAAAAATCGCCTGAACTGAATGGAGCCGGCATTCTCATTCAAACGCTGAAAGACCTTTCCGTTGATACGATCTTCGGCTATCCGGGGGGAGCCGTGCTGCCTCTTTATGATGAGCTATTTGATGCTCACGACATCAATCACGTATTGATTCGGCATGAACAAGCTGGTACTCATGCAGCAGATGGCTATGCCCGGGCTACCGGAAAACCGGGTGTAGTAATGGTTACCTCAGGACCTGGAGGTACGAATACCGTTACGGGTATAGCTACTGCAGCAATGGATTCTATTCCACTGGTTGTTTTCACCGGGCAGGTTCCAACAGATCTTATTGGCAACGATGCTTTCCAGGAAGCCGACATCGTTGGAATTACACGTCCTATAACCAAACACAATTACCTGGTGAAGGATGTAAATAATTTAGAGCAGGTTATACGGGAAGCTTTTCACGTTGCTTCCAGCGGCCGTCCGGGACCTGTGCTTGTTGATCTTCCCAAGGATATGCTTAAGACGGTAGCTCATTACAGCGGGCTTCGGAAAGTAACCATGCCCAGTTACAATCCTACTAAAGATGGGCACTCCACCCAAATTAAGAAAGCAGCCCAATTGATGAGTAAAGCTGAGAAACCCCTGATTTATGCCGGTGGCGGAGTAGTTTTAGGTGAGGCCTGGAATGAACTGACCGAAATGGCTGAACGACATAATATTCCGGTAACTACCACTTTGATGGGATTGGGCGGATTCCCGGAAGGCAAGCCACAATCTTTGGGCATGCTTGGAATGCACGGTACCTATTATGCAAATATGGCAATTACCGAATGCGATGTTCTATTGGCCGTGGGAGCCCGGTTCGACGATCGCGTAACAGGACGTTTAGATGGATTTTCTCCCCACTCAAAAAAAATTCACATCGATATAGACCCTACTAATATTGGGAAAAATGTGGGAGTTGAAGTACCCATCGTTGGGGATGTAAAACGGGTATTGCCTGAAATCGATAACCAGATGCAGACACCAAATACTAAGGAGTGGTGGCAAGCTATTCACGCTTGGAAAGAAGAGCATCCCTTAAAAGTTCCAAAATCCAATGATTCGATTAAGCCACAACACATGATCGAAGCAATTTCGGATATCACTAACGGAGAAGCCATCGTGGTAACGGATGTGGGCCAACATCAAATGTGGGCGGCCCAGCACTACACATTTAACCATCCTCGATCATTTCTCTCTTCCGGAGGATTGGGCACGATGGGATACGGCTTCCCTGCGGCAATTGGGGCTTATTTTGGATGTCCGGATCGACCTGTTGTTTGCATATCGGGGGATGGTGGCTTCCAGATGACCTCCTACGAATTGGCAACTGCCGTAGAAAATAAAATCCCACTCAAAATTGCCATCATGAATAACCAGTGCCTTGGCATGGTTCGTCAATGGCAAGAACTTTTCTATAGCGAGCGATACAGCCACTCCATCCTAAAGAAAGGTAACCCGGATTTTGTAAAACTGGCAGAAAGTTATGGGGCGGTCGGCTTCCGGGCAACTAATGCCAAAGAGATGGATGAAGTACTCAAAGAAGCTATGGCTATTACTGACCGGCCAGTTGTCATGGACTTCCGGGTTGAGGAACGAGAAAATTGTTATCCCATGGTTCCCGCGGGAGCAGCATTGAATGAAATGGTATTAGGTGAAGAATGATGGCCCCAACACAAAACGGTACAACCACAAAAACTGATAAGCACACGCTCTCTGTTCTGGTGAGCTATAACCTGAATGCCCTGTCACGGATCATCGGCATCTTTAGCAGTAAGGGATTCAAAATCGACAGTATCAGCTTTGGATACGGAAAAGAATCTGGATTGGCCCGAATTACTATCACCACGCATGGTGATGAGCAGATTATCGAACAGATCACCAAACAACTACATAAGATTATTGATGTAGTTACCGTCTCGGATCTTACTTACGAGAATTTCGTGGCGCGAGAGCTAGCATTGGTAAAGGTCAAAGCCACAAGCTCAGCACGATCGGAAATCATGCAAATCGTACAGGTATTCCGGGCCAAAGTCATCGACATCAGTCCTGAAAAACTTGCCATAGAAATTACTGGAAACCAAGATAAAGTCGATGCTTTTCTCGGGATGGTTCGACCATTTGGAATCATTGAAATGGCTCGGACAGGAAGCGTAGCATTAAAAAGAGAATTCAACGGATCGGTTTAACCAATTACCCAACTAATAAACAATAATATTCCAAATGAAAGCAGAAACCTATTATAACGACGACGCAAATCTAAGATATCTAAAGGACAAAACCGTAGCTATTCTTGGCTATGGTAGCCAAGGACATGCCCATGCATTAAATCTTAAAGATAGTGGTATAGATGTAATTGTTGGACTTCGTGAAGGCAGTTCATCACAAGTCAAAGCCCAAAAGGCTGGACTTAAAGTCCTCTCTACAGCCGACGCAGCTAAAGAAGGCGACATTGTGATGGTATTGATTCCTGACCAGTACCAGGCAGAAGTGTATAAAAAAGAAATCAGGCCTAATCTTTCAGATAGTAACGTCTTGGCTTTTGCTCACGGATTTAACATCCATTTCGACCAGATTCAGCCACCTTCGGATGTAGATGTATTTATGATCGCCCCCAAAAGTCCGGGACATTTGGTCCGCAGGGTTTACAAAAAAGGTTCTGGCGTACCCTGCCTGGTAGCGGTTGACCAAGATTACACCGGTACGGCCAAGGATACGGCACTGGCTTATGCCAAAGCCATTGGTGGAACACGCGCCGGTGTCATTGAAACCACCTTCAAAGAAGAAACCGAAACTGATCTTTTCGGAGAACAGACGATCCTCTGCGGCGGCGTTTCCGAGTTGGTGAAAACCGGATTCGAAGTATTGACCGAAGCAGGATATCAGCCGGAAATCGCCTATTTCGAATGTTTGCACGAGCTAAAATTAATTGTTGATCTGATGTATGAAGGCGGCATCGAACGAATGTACTATTCGGTAAGCGACACTGCCGAATACGGCGGACTCACCCGAGGGGCAGAAGTTATCGACGAAGTTAATAAGAAGCGGATGAAAGAAGTACTCAAACGGGTTCAGGATGGCTCTTTTGCTGATGAATGGATCCAGGAAAACAGAGATGGGATCCCCAACCTCAAGGAATTGAGACAACAACTCGGGGATCACAAAATTGAAAAAGTGGGCAAGCAACTCCGGTCAATGATGAACTGGATCGATGAAGAGGAAGAAGAAAGTGAAGTCGTAGAAGTCGCGGAATAATGGGACAAAAAATTCACATATTCGATACGACCCTTCGGGATGGTACCCAAGGAGAAAAAATAGCTTTTTCAGCTAAAGATAAGCTTCGAATTGCTCAACGGCTTGATGCCTTCGGAATTGATTATATCGAAGGCGGATGGCCAGGATCCAATCCCAAGGACATGCAATTTTTTGAATTGGCAAGAAATGTCTCTTTTGATCATGCTAAAATTGTAGCTTTTGGAAGCACCTGTCGTACTAATACGTCTCCTGCTAACGACCAAAATATTCAGCGACTTGTTGAAGCTGGTACACCCGCTGTTTCAATTTTCGGTAAAAGCTGGCTGTTGCATGTTGAAGAAGCATTAAAAACAACCGCGGACGAAAACCTGAAAATCATCCGTGAGTCGGTCGCTTATCTGAAAGCCCATGGAAAAGAAGTGATTTACGATGCGGAACACTTCTTTGATGGCTACAAATCCGATCCTGAATATGCTCTTAAAACGCTTCAAGCGGCAGAATTAGCCGGTGCTGACACCCTGGTTCTTTGTGATACCAACGGAGGCACAATGCCCCCGGAAATTTCTGAAATCGTTGAAAAAGTAAAAGGACGAGTGACAACTCAACTTGGCATCCACGCGCATAATGATTGTGAGCTTGGCGTTGCCAATTCACTTGCTGCTGTGAATGCCGGGTGTATCCATGTGCAGGGCACAATAAACGGCTATGGGGAGCGCTGTGGCAATGCCAACCTTTGTTCGATTATTCCCAATCTTCAGCTCAAAAAAGATTATCGGTGTATCGCGGATAACATGCTGGAAGAACTAACGGTCCTCTCTCATTTTGTAAGTGAAGTGGCAAATATTAATCCGAATAATCGTCAGGCTTTTGTGGGGCAAAGTGCCTTTGCCCACAAGGGAGGCATTCACGTCAGCGCCGTGATGAAAAACGAGGCCACTTATGAACATATCATTCCTGAGGTAGTGGGCAATCGGCGGCGTGTGTTGGTTTCTGACCTTGCGGGAAAAAGCAACATCCGCTACAAGTCTGAACAACTGGGCATCGATTTAGAGACACAAAACGAGGATATCCCAGAAATCGTATCGAAACTTAAAGAGCTGGAAAACAAAGGATATCAATTTGAAGCGGCCGAAGCGTCTTTTGAATTGCTGGTCCAAAAATTAACGAATGAATGGCTGGACTTCTTTCGTCTGGAAGGCTTCCGCATCATCGTTGAAAAAAACGTTTCCGGCGATTTCCGAACGGAAGCTACTATTCGCCTCACCGTAAACGGGCAAACAGAACACTGTGCAGCAGAAGGCAGCGGTCCCGTTCATGCTTTAGATCAGGCGCTCCGCAAGGCATTGCACCGCTTTTATCCCGGAATTAGGGAGATGCATTTGCAGGATTACAAAGTGCGTGTACTCAATCAAAAAGAAGGTACCGATGCACAAGTACGCGTGCTGATTGACTCAGCAGAAGGCGATCAAAGCTGGACGACCATTGGCGTTTCCCGCAATATTATCGATGCCAGCTGGGAAGCGTTATCAGACAGTTTTAATTACTATTTGGCGAAACAGCATCAGAATCTTCACAATAAAAAGGCGATCTAGTATGACTTTTCTACCACTTTATTCATGGCTATTGCTAGGCAGTCTTCTGACTGCTCTAAAACTCGACCAACAGCTACAAAATCAGCTACGAATCATCGTAAAAATTAGGACTAAAATTTATTGCACCCATAACCATGAATAATCAAATTGAAATTTTCGACACTACGCTTCGAGATGGAGAACAATCTCCCGGATTCAGTATGAACCAGGATGAGAAACTGCGATTGGCTCTGCAACTCGAACGCATGCAAGCGGATGTCATTGAAGCCGGTTTCCCTATTGCTTCGGAAGGGGATTTTAATACCGTGCGTGAAATCAGCAAGCATATCCAAAAAAGCACTGTGGCGGCCTTGTGCCGTACGACTACCAAAGATATCGACCGCGCAGCGGCGTCCCTCGAACCGGCTGCAAAACCACGCATTCATACTTTCGTTGCTACTTCTGATATCCACATGAAATACAAACTGAAAAAAAATCGCAAAGAAGTGCTAAAATCAGCGGTTGGGGCCGTCGAACACGCTACAAAATTTTGCAACGAAGTGGAATTTTCAGCCGAGGATGCCTCACGAAGCGATCCTGAATTTTTGTACCAAGTTTTTGAGGCTGTTATTGAAGCTGGTGCAGCAATTATCAACATTCCGGATACCGTTGGTTATGCCATGCCCTGGGAATTCGGAAAATTGATCAAAAATATTCGAAAGAATGTCCCCAACATCGATCAGGCCACCCTAAGCGTTCACTGCCATAATGATCTGGGTGTAGCCGTAGCAAACTCACTTATGGCCATTCGCAATGGGGCTGAACAAGTGGAATGTACGATTAATGGCATCGGTGAACGGGCGGGTAATGCCTCCCTGGAAGAAATCGTGATGGCAATTGCCACGCGTGAAGAGGTAACGAAAACAAATATTGTGACCGAACAGTTGGTGCCCACCAGCAAACTGCTTTCTGAAATTACGGGCCATAATGTACAGCCTAATAAAGCTATTGTTGGCGATAATGCTTTCGCTCATGAGGCTGGTATTCATCAGCATGGCGTATTGAATAACCCAATGACTTATGAGATTATGACCCCAAAATCGGTAGGACTCAAGAGCAACAAAATTGTGCTTGGCAAACACTCGGGTCGATTTGCCCTCAATAAAAAGCTCCAAAAGATGGGCTATACGCTTGCCAAAGAAGAGTTGAATCACGTATATCACAAGTTTACCAATCTGGCGGATAAGAAAAAGACCGTGACTGAAAACGAGCTGCTCACGCTAATCAGTCAATCATTGCCGCAAAAGAAAGTATCCGGGGATAGTACGATGACCTGATAAAGCCGCTGTGAGGGAGGTGTACTACCGAACCACAGTAGAATCGAAGCTCCCTTAAAGCTTGTAATCTACTTTTATGACAAAATCATTTTAAATTCTGAAATCATTAAACAATTACCATTATGGGAATGACTCTCACTGAAAAAATCATAGCAAGACACAGCGGAAAAACGACTGTCGAGCCCGGCGAAAGTGTCTGGGTAGATGTAGATGTTTTGATGACCCATGACGTCTGTGGACCGCCTTCTATCTCTATTTTTAGAGAACAATTTGGAGAAGACGCAAGAGTATGGGATAAGGATAAACTTGTCATTATTCCAGATCATTACATCTTCACCGAAGACAAATATGCTAATCGTAATGTCGATATCCTTCGGGCTTTTGCCGCAGATCAAGATCTGCCCCACTTTTATGATGTTGGATCGGAAGACTATAAAGGCGTATGCCATATTGCACTGCCCGAAGAAGGATTCACTCGGCCCGGCGAAGTCCTGTTCGGCACTGATTCTCACACCTGTACTGCAGGGGCATTTGGACAGTTTGCCACCGGTATCGGCAATACCGACGCCGCTTTCATTATGGGAGCAGGCAAGCTTTGGGTAAAAGTACCAGAGACTATGCGCTTTGTTTTTTATGGGGATTCCATGCCGCCCTACTTGATGGCCAAAGATATCATCCTGCAAATCATCGGTGATATCGGGGTGGATGGCGCCACCTATCGAACGATGGAATTTGCCGGTCCGGGCATAAGCGCTATGACCATGGAAGATCGAATGACGCTCACGAACATGGTAATTGAGGCCGGTGGCAAAAACGGTGTGGTCGAACCGGATATCAAAACAGAAACATACGTGCGTGAACGTACAGATAAATATTTCGAGCCGGTTTTCAGCGACGATGATGCCGATTACCACAGTCTCTATCACTACAACCTGGAAGATATGGTGCCAATGGTAGCCAAGCCCCATAGTCCCGACAACAAAGCCACTGCCATTGAGCTGGAAGGCACAGAGCTGGACCGGGCTTATATCGGATCCTGCACCGGCGGTAAACTGTCAGATTTTGTAGCAGCTGCCGAAATCATTGAAGGCAATGATCTGAAGGTTGACACCTATGTAGTTCCGGCAACGACCGAAATCGCTGATGGACTTGAAACGACAATGGTTAATGGCAAACCGCTTATCGATATCTTTAAGGATGCCGGTTGTAAGATCGGGCAGGCTTCGTGTGCTGCTTGTCTTGGGGGGCCCTCGGATACTTTCGGACGTCTTAATAACGATGAAGTTTGTATCTCAACGACTAACCGGAATTATCCGGGGCGAATGGGATCCAAGCAATCACAGGTTTATCTTGCGTCTCCCTATACGGTAGCGGCCTCCGCAATTTCCGGCACCATTACAGATCCCAGGGCCTTTATCCATCAAACAGTTATTTAGAATATTAATCCCTTTAGTAAAATTATGTCAAAACAGAACAAACCAATTAAAGGAAGAGCATTTGTGCTCGGTAAAAATGTCGATACCGACCAGATTATTCCCGCCGAGCATCTTGTCTATAGCCTGGACGATCCGGAAGAACGAAAATTTTATGGGCGATATGCTCTTTCGGGTGTCCCGGATGAGCAATCTGGACTACCGGAGGGCGGAATTCCTCTCGTGGAAGAAGACAAATTCGAAAGTGAATTCACTATTTTAGTAGGTGGACCGAACTTTGGCTGTGGATCTTCTCGTGAGCATGCTCCAGCCTCGCTGGATATTGCCGGAGTAGAAGCAATTGTAGCTCCAACTTTTGCCCGGATATTTTATCGCAACTCGGTGGATGGCGGCTTTGTAGTCCCTTATGAAAGCATCGAAGACTTGAGTAAAAAGGTTGAAACGGGAGATGAATTGGAAATTGATATTGAGCAGCGAACCGTTCGCAATCTTACCCAAGACGAAGAATATGAGATCCGTCCGTTAGGCAGTGTCGCCGATATCGTAAACGCGGGTGGAATTTTTGAATATGCACGAAAAGAAGGAATGATCACATGTCAGTAAAAGAAATCGTTGTTTTACCCGGCGACGGTATTGGCCCTGAAGTTACCAAAGAAGCCGTCAATATTTTACAAACCGTCTGTAAGAGGCACGGAACCAAAATAAAGACTCGAAGTTTTCCGATTGGCGGAGCCAGCATTGATCGTTTTGGGCGTCCGCTGACCGAAGAAACACTCAAAACCTGTAAAAATAGTGACGCTGTTTTGCTGGGTGCCGTAGGTGGTTCCAAGTGGGATGACCAGCCCAAGGACAAACGTCCCGAAGCAGCCCTTCTGGGACTTCGTAAAGAATTAGATCTTTTTGCCAATTTGCGTCCTATTAAAACATACAAATCATTACTTCATGCTTCTACGCTCAAAAAGGAAGTGGTAGAAAATGTTGACATTATGATTGTGCGTGAACTTACCGGAGGCATTTACTTTGGGCGTCCGCGCTTAATCGAGCAAACCGAATCCGGAGAGCGCGCTGTAGATACGATGATTTATTCCACAGAGGAAGTGGATCGCGTAGCTCACATAGCTTTCGAAACGGCCACAGCTCGTAATCGTAAAGTAACATCCGTCGATAAATCAAATATCTTGGATTCTTCCCGTCTCTGGCGACAGACGGTTAAAGAATCGGCCAAACAATGGCCAGAAATCACTCTCGAACACATGCTGGTAGATAACTGCGCCATGCAGCTCGTCCGCGATCCCAAACAATTCGATGTCATACTCACCGGCAATATGTTTGGGGATATTTTGAGTGATGAAGCCTCGATGATTACGGGGTCTATCGGCATGCTGCCTTCTGCAAGTATTGGCAAGAAATATGCCATGTATGAACCGGTCCACGGATCCGCACCGGATATCGCCGGACAGGACAAAGCCAACCCTCTTGCAGCCATAGCCTCTGTTGCCCTCATGTGCCGCTACTCGCTGGATATGCCGGAAGCGGCCCAAGAAATCGAAGATGCGATTGAAGCAACTTTGAAAGATGGATTTCGGACAGCCGATATCTTTTCACAATCCCCGAAAGAATATTTGTCGAGCACCGAAGAAATGGGCAGCGCCGTAGTTAAACATCTAAATCCGGATTTACAGCCTGGTAACATTCTTATAGGATATAGTAACAATTATCTAAAGCAGATGAATCTAGCATAGATAGCCGGCTCCTGCATCTCCTTCCAAACGGGAGACCAAAATCGGTTCATTAAACCCCTCCATTTTTGGAGGGCAGGGGTCTTTCTCCCAAACGACATATAAGAGAGACTTTCTGTAATAAAATTTCACTCTATCTTATTTCTGTAATTGGAAGAACTCCCTCAAAATTAGCCACATTACCATCTTAATAAGATCAAAGGAGAGCAATTATGGATTACAATCGCTCGAAATACAAACTCAAAAACTGGAAAAGCTTTACCTTCCTACATTGGATTATCAATCCGGGATTAGCATTTAATGAGCTTGTTCTCGGCCAGCGTATCCCAAGATCATGCTGATTGATAAAACCAGTAATCGTCATGGAGTGGACCTATGTGCCCTGTCCGCATTGCCATACTTACATGACGGACGTATCTGGAGTGCGAAAAATGGGACGCATCGCAGAAATTGGTTTGGTTATTATTGTCCGGAATGTGGCAAAATTATCCCCTGTATTCATAATGGACTCGCATTCCTGCTGCTTACCATAACGTTTCCAATTTGGGGATGGTTTAAAGACGATCTTAAGGAAAAAATGGGTTCAAGCCTAACCGAAACGATATGAACATTTACATAGTGATGAAGTTACATACCATAAAGTCTCATGGACTAAAATAGGATTGAAGTTTGGAGCCTTTATGTTTGTCTTCATGGCTTTATTTTTATTGCTCCAACATCCTTCCGATTATTTACAGGTTTTTACTGGTCGTCCTACCTGCGACCGCTCTGGGGGGATTAGCCTTCGGTTTAATTATGAAATTTTGGATGGGACGCAAAGGCAAAGAAGAAAAACAAGGAGCCGGTTAATTTTTTGGGGAATTAAGACTTGCCAATTTTATAAAAGCTGGCAAATCCTATAGTATTCTTACCGCTCGATAGGAGCATAATTTATCCCATAGAGCAAGAGATCATCCCATATATATCAAAGACATGAGTACACCGAAAATTTAGGTAGTAAATAGGACACTTACCTTAAAAAAGGTAGTAATCTCACCGCTATAATTAAATAACATACTCTGATTTTATGGAACGTATGTTAATCTTGTACCGTTAAACATTCTCACTATTGAAATAACACAGAAATTTCGTAGTTTTGCCCCTTGAAGCACTAAATGATTACATGATTATTTTGAATAATTTGCAAGACATATTTACCTGCCTCACTAAGCACTGTTGTGCTATGTCTTGTTGTTGCTGTTGTTGTAGCTAGTTACCGGATAGAATTCAACCCTTTCTTTTTACCGGTGACGCCCACTTGACCTAAGTCGTGAACTAGGTCTGCTTTTATCCATCCTAAAACTAAATCAATAAATTTCTATAAAACATTAAAATGAAAACCCTGGAAGCTGTTAAAAAAAATGAACCTTCATTGGAGGACAGAAGCACCCGATTAGGATCATTTATCGGGCAAACGCCTCTTTTCCCAATAGAAAACTTCCATCAAATTGAAAATGTAAAAATCTTTGCCAAGCTGGAATGGCAGCAATTTGGAGGGAGCGTTAAATCGCGGCCAGCATACCGCATAATACGCGATGCTATTAAATCAGATCAACTCACCAAGGACAAACATTTGCTGGATGCGAGCAGCGGTAATACAGGTATTGCTTATGCACATATCGGAGCCGCTTTGGGAATTCCTGTAACGCTTTGTCTGCCGGAAAATGCTTCTGAAGAACGTAAACAGATACTCAAATCGCTAGGCGTTGACCTGCGTTTAACGCCCCGAACCGGGGGGACGGACGAAGCACAAGAAATTGCCCAATCGATATACGAAAACCAAGCTGAAAAATATTTCTACGCTGATCAGTATAGTAACCCAAGTAACTGGAAAGCTCATTATGATACTACGGGACCGGAGATACTCAATCAAACCAACTACCGGGTTACACACTTTGTTGCTGGCTTGGGAACCACAGGTACGTTTACCGGTACCGGCAAGCTATTAAAGGAATATGATCAAAATATCAGGCTTGTGGGCCTGCAGCCCGATATTGCTATGCATGGTCTCGAAGGCTGGAAACACCTGGAAACGGCCCATACTCCAGACATTTATGATGATTCACTTCCGGATGAAATCCAATCCGTAAGCACCGAACAAGCTCATAAAACGATAAAACAAGCTGCTCAGAAACAAGGGTTGCTCATCAGTCCGTCTTCGGCAGCTAACCTTGCTGGAGCGCTGCAACTAGCACAGAATATTGATAAAGGGACTATTGTGACAGTCTTCCCGGATGATGGCAGTAAATACAAGGAAATTCTTAATCAACTATTTTAGGATTTAATATGAAACTTGAAATTAGCTCTGAAGCACTACAAAAAATGCATTCCCATGCTGAAGCTGACTATCCCAATGAATGTTGTGGGTTTTTTTACGGTTTGGAAGGGGAAGTCCGCCAGCTGCGAATTGTCCGTGAAGTAGAAAATGCCAAAGAAGGCAATCAACGAAGACGATTTCAGATTGATCCGCTGGATTACCAAAAAGCTGAAAAATATGCTATCGATCATGATTTGGATTTACTCGGCGTTTACCATTCGCATCCCGATCATCCTGCAGAACCTTCAGAGCACGACCGCAAAGTAGCTATGCCGTGGTTTTCGTACATCATTATTTCGGTCCAGGATGGCAACGCCGTCACTACACGATCTTGGCAACTAAATAACGAACGGAAATTCGAAGAAGAACCAATAGAGATCAAAGAATTTTCAACCAAACAGCAAAACTTAGAAGTATAGAACCTATGGCAACGATCATCATTCCAACTCCCCTAAGAAAATACACGAATCAAAATCGCCAATTTGAAACCTCGGAGGATAACCTTTCCGATGCTATCCAGCAGTTTATTGATGAGTATCCCGATGTGAAGGAAAATCTGCTGGATGAAGATGGCAATGTACGCTCATATATCAAGCTATACATTGGAGACGAGGAAGTAGATCCGGCGAAAAATGGATCAACCGAACTTACCGACGAAACCGAAGTGAGTATCGTACCGGCTATCGCGGGTGGTATAAAATTGTGAATTATCAATTACAAATTTTGTATTCGTAACAGTTTCAAAATTCAAAATCTATCAATAAAACGTTATGAGCAATTGGAAAGACATTGAATTTTCCGGTGAAGAACTGGGCCATTACAGTCGCCACTTGTCCATTCCTGAATTTGGTATGGAAGGACAAAAGAAACTCAAAGCTGCCAAAGTGCTGGCCGTAGGCACTGGCGGACTTGGGGCTCCCATGCTACAATACCTCGCGGCGGCGGGTGTGGGAACCATAGGCATTGTAGATTTCGATAAAGTGGAAGCCAGCAATCTCCACCGGCAGGTGCTTTTTGGAGCTTCGGATGTGGGACGTCCCAAGGTAGAAGTAGCCAAAGAACGTCTGCAGGAAATTAATCCTCATATTGATATACAGGTACACCAGACGAGGCTTACCAGCGATAATGCACTGGAAATCATCAAAGATTACGATGTAGTGGCAGATGGGACCGATAACTTCCCCTCCCGCTATCTCATCAATGATGCCTGTGTAATGCTGGATAAACCGAATGTTCATGGATCTATCTTCCAATTCGAGGGACAGATTTCTGTTTTTAATTATGAGGATGAGGAAGGTACCCGGGGACCCAATTACAGGGATCTGTTTCCAGAGCCCCCACCTCCCGGCTTGGTTCCCAGTTGTGCGGAAGCTGGTGTTTTGGGAGTCCTTCCCGGTATCATCGGCTGCCTGCAAGCCAGTGAAGTGATCAAAATTATTACGGGAATCGGAGATCCCCTTTCGGGCCAGCTCTTCCTCTTTGATGCCCAGGATTTTAGTGCCCGAAAAGTGAAAGTCTCCAAGAATAAAAACAATCCACTTACGGGAGAAAATCCTGAGATTACTGAATTAATTGATTATGAAGCATTTTGCGGTGTTCCTTCTACTAATGGAGAACAGAAAAAAGGATCCGAAGTTCCGGAAATAAGTGTAGAAGAATTCAAATCCTGGTTGGATGCTGGAGAAGATGTACAACTCATTGACGTACGTGAACCGTATGAAGTTGAAATTGCTAATATTGGCGGAGAGCTTATCCCCTTGGATCAAGTATTAAACGAGGCAGATAAAATAAGCAGAGACAAGAAAGTGGTAGTTCACTGCCGCAGCGGCCAAAGAAGTGCAGATGCCATTAAAAAATTGCAGGAAGAATACGATTTCGACAATCTCTATAACCTAAAGGGGGGTATTTTAGCCTGGTCAGAAGAAATAGACGACAGCGTGCCGCAGTATTAAATTAGGGGATTGTTATCTTGACTTTTTAATTGACTAACCTTTTCTCACGAAAAAGCCCCTTCCTAAGAAGCGCCCTTTTTCATTCATCGGATGACGATTCCAGTCATCCGATGATTTTTTTCAATCTGCCTACCTAAGCGCCTTCTACAAGTTCAAGAGATGCAGAATTGATGCAATAACGCAGGCCCGTTGGCTCGGGACCGTCCGGAAAAACATGTCCAAGATGAGCATCACAGACATTGCAGAGTACCTCAATACGATGCATGCCATGGCTGTTGTCCTCTTTATACTTAATAACATTATCTTTGACCGGTTCGGTGAAACTAGGCCAGCCGGATGAGGATTCAAATTTTTCGGTGGAATCAAACAGTTCTGTACCGCAGCATACACAAGCATACAATCCCGGTTCATGCGATTCACAGTATTCCCCGGAATAAGGACGTTCGGTGCTTTTTTTACGAGTTACATCAAATTGTTCTTCGGTAAGTTGCTCCCTCCACTCCTGTTCACTTTTATCAACTCTGCGGGGAGGTTCGGGACTCCCATGTACAGTAAGTTTGTGTACTCTTTCCCAATCTATCATAGGTGGATAGTTTTATACATATAATTTGCAGTTTTGGAAATCAGTAATCATAACAAAACACAAGCCTTTCAAGATTCCAATAAAAAAGGCCAGACTTTTCAAGTCTGGCCTAATCTATATGTCGGGATGACTGGATTTGAACCAGCGACCCCTTCGTCCCGAACGAAGTGCGCTACCGGACTGCGCTACATCCCGAAGAAGAATGATATACTGCACTATAAAAAGTGCAGTACATCAAAAGCGTGCGAATTTAAGCAATTTTAGTAATCAGATCAGCAGTACGAGCAGAATATCCTGCTTCATTATCGTACCAGGCAAGAATTTTTACCAGTTTACCATCTGCTTTGGTGAAGCCGCTATCATAGACGCATGAGTGCGGATTACTGAGGATATCAGTAGAAACAAGTTCTTCTTCAGAATATTGAAGAACTCCTTTCATAGAGCCATTGGCAGCTTTTCGAAAAGCTTCGTGAACTTCTTCAACGGTTACTTCCTTTTCCACTACAGCAGTAAGATCGGTAAGTGAGCCATCAGGTACAGGCACCCGAACAGCGCTACCATCTAACTTACCATCAAGGTGCGGAAGTACGAGTCCTACAGCTTGAGCAGCGCCCGTTGTTGTTGGAACAAGGTTATGAGCAGCCGTACGACCGCGACGTAAATCCTTATGCGGGCCATCTACAATATTTTGACTGCCGGTATAAGCGTGGGTAGTAGTCATGAACCCCTTTTCGAGCCCAAAAGCATCATCTAACACTTTTACCATTGGTGCCAGGCAGTTAGTTGTACAACTGGCATTCGAATAAATTTTGATGTCATCGTCAATCTCTTCCTCATTTACACCGAGAACAATGGTTTTTACATCTTTATCGCCTTTTGCCGGTGCCGAAATAATTACCTTCTCGGCTCCTGCTTCAAGATGCTTGGCTGCTGCATCCCGGGTTCGGAATAAACCTGTTGATTCCACAACAATATCAGCACCTCGCTCATCCCATTTCAAATTAGTGGGATCTTTTTCCGAGGATATACCGATTTCCATTCCGTCAATAATGATAGAATCACCAGCGGGTTTAACCTCTCCTTCATAAGTCCGGTGAACGGAATCGTGCTTAAAGAGATACGCCAGTGTCTCCGCATCCATTAAGTCGTTGATGCCTACGATGTTTATTTCATCTTTATGATACGCCATAATGGATCGAGCTACTAATCTTCCGATACGCCCAAATCCATTAATACCAACATTAATTTTAGCCATAAATATTTGCTCCTTTAATTGCCACTGTTAAAAATTATGTAATGAATAATTCTTTGCTAGAAGTTTCTTCAAGTCGTCTAAGATAAGATTTAATACTACTTTTGTAAATAATTCAATTGGAAATTAGGATATTAATCTTCATCAAGATCGACGTCCTCCGGCAAGTCTTCCTCATCCAACAGATCATCAAAATTTGCATCATCGATCAGTTGCTCTTCTTCCTCATCTTCATCGACAATAGCATTTATACCCTTCTTTGGGGCCTGAGCACCGGCTCGGCGAAGTTGTCCAACAATTTCCATATGATCGTTATCCATTGCCATCGATAAGGCCGTTTCTCCGTTTTTATCCTGAACTTTGGCTTTAGCACCATTGGCAAGTAAGTACTTAACAACCATCGAATGGCCTTCTCGGGCCGCCAGCATTAAGGGCGTTTGTCCCCACCGTTGCTGGGCATTTACATTGCATCCTTCTTCAACCAACAATGTTACCGCCTCAAGATTGCCTTCCCGAGCTGCAGCAATAATAGCTAAGTCGCCAATCTCAGCTCCGTGATCCAGCAGATCTTCAATCATTTCCAAATTGTTATTTTCAACGGCTCGATTTAAGGCCGTACCTCCCATGCTGGTTTTTTGGTTGGGATCCGCTCCCTGCTCAAGCAAATAATTAACAATATCGGCCTGGTCATGTTGAGCCGCAATTATGAGGGGTGACATCCCATTTTTAGCCGTTTCGTCCAGATTATTACCCTGTTGAACAAGCTTTTTAACTTTTTTTAATTCTCCGTTTTTTGCGGCTTCAAGTAACGGTGATAATTCCATATTCCTAATTCTTAACTCATTGAATTTGATATAATAAAGGATACGTTATTGCCAGTTATAAAACAATTTTCTGCTGGTTTCTCGACAGAAATTTGATTTTAAGTTAAGGCTATTCTTCAATGTAATAAGCCAATACCGCTATATCCATTCATAAATTCCTTTCCTTTCATCCGGCGCTTTCCTTCCAGCTGCACCTCCTTTAATATAATCGTGCCCGGTTCACATCCAACCAGCAGATCATCTCCTTCCATTGCCATTTGACCCGGTGCCAGATCCTTTGAAGGACCTAGTTTAGAGCGATACATATTGAATTTGAGGTCATCAAGTTCTGCCCATGCCGTTGGGAATGGGCTAAGTCCTCTAATTTTATTATGAACTTTTTCTGCCGGTTGATCGAAATCGATCTTACAATCCTCTGTAAAAAGTTTGGGAGCAGGAGTTGCTTGTTTATCTGCTTGAGACACGGTTTGATATGTTCCTTGATCAATCTCGGTAACGGCCTCTAAAAGCAGATCACTGCCCATTAATTTCAGTCGTTTATACACATCTCCGGTCGTTTCATTGGGGCCAATAGGTGTTTCTTTCTGTTTGATTATCTTTCCCGTATCAATATCTTCATCCAAAAAGAAAATGGTACAACCGGTCTTCTCTTCGCCGTTCATGATAGCCCAATGAATAGGGGCTGCGCCACGATATTTAGGTAACAAGGAAGCATGCAGATTAATAGATCCTTTCCTGGGGAGTTTTAACAGCTTTGAGGGTAAAATTCGAAAAGCTACTACCACAAACAGATCTGCTTCTAATGTCTCCAGCTCCTGGAAAAAGGAAGGATCGTGTAAATCTTCCACTTCGATAACCGGCAGATCAAACTCCATAGCCTTTTTCTTAACCGGTGTAGGCGTAGGTTTTGCCCTGCGCCCTCGCCGTTTATCAACATTGCTTACAACGGCCGAAATTTGATGCTCGGAATGATATAATTTTTCCAAACTGGGAATAGCAAAATCCGGTGATCCCATAAAAACGATTCGCATAAACGTCCCTCGGCTTTACTTTGCCTTTGCTTTTTTGGGTACCACAGGATAATCGGTTTCCTTACGGCCTTCGGCAATTTCTTTAAGTTTAGATCCTAACATCTTACGCTTGAATATAGACAGGTAATCCAAAAATAAGATGCCATCAAGATGATCACGTTCGTGTTGTATAACACGAGCGTACCAACCATCAACTTCCAGCTCCTTTTCATTAAAATCCCTATCCAGATAGGTAACAATAATTTTTTTAGGCCGCGTGACCGGGGCATTTACTCCAGGTATGCTTAAACATCCCTCGTCTAGCTGTACCGTCTCGTCACTCTTAAATGTGATCTCCGGATTAATCATCGCAACCGGACCGTGCTTAGATTCTTCGTCCTTTTCAGCCATAGGATCTGCATCCGCAACAAATACACGTAGCAGCTTCCCAACCTGAGGAGCTGCCAGACCAACCCCATCAGAGTTATACATTGTATCAAACATATCATCAATGAGCTCTTGTAGCTCACTGGAGTTTTTTTTGACCGACTTCGCCTTCTCACGAAGAACTTCATCATCATACGTAACGATCGGTAATACGGACATTGCTAGATTTATCTAATTCAATATATTTTTGAAGGATGATGGCGGCAGCAGCCTGGTTGATACGGTCAGTCTTGCGACGTTTCATCTTGGGCACCCCTGCCTCATACATGGCCCGCATCGCCTCTTTTGTAGTATAACGTTCATCAATTTTATCTATTTCGATATCAGGCAAACGACTTTGCAATTTATCAAGGAAACGCCTAACCATTTTAATAGCTTCGCCTTCGTCACCACGGGGAGTAAGCGGCCACCCAACTACGAACTTTTCTACTTGGTCGGTATCAACCAGCTCTTCTAATTTGTCAAATATTTCTTCGGTATTGTAAGTACCAATCGGATTGGCTACTGTTCTGAGCAAGTCGGTACGTGCTAGGCCAATCCATTTTGTTCCGACGTCGATACCGACTATTCTACCATAATCTGCCACTGTTAATCTTCCATCCCTTCCAGTTCCTCTTCGTCAAGAGGTTGTTTCAAAAATTGTTTTAATAATTTACTTGGCTTAAAATGCGTTTTTCTGTGCGCGGGCACATAAATTTCTTCATTAGTTTTGGGATTTCGGGCCCTGGGCTTTGCTTTTGTCTTCTTTACTTCAAAAACACCAAAATCTCGCAATTCAATTCTGCAAGTCGGATCTGCATCCATCATCGTCTCACGAAGTGCTACAAGAACTGCATCAACCCATGGCTCAGTTTGAACCATTGGCTCATCCAGCTGTTCTGCAACTCTTCGGACAATGTCTCTTTTGGTATAAGTAATCATAGTCTAATCCTGATATTTATTAATTATTTTAGGTTGATGATATTATTTTTTTAATACTCAATATTAAAGTGATAAAAGCACTCATATTAATGTGATAGATGATATTACATTTATATGGGATTTAAAAATATTTTGCTACTGTAAATTATAAAAAAATAAATGGTTACTCGTAGCGGAATGCACTTTTTATCCCTTCTACTTTTTGTAGCTTTTGAATGATCTTACCTAAATGATCAATGTTATCAACATAAACGGTAAGTATCCCTTCAAACATTCCGCTGTCACTGTTTACATTGATACTTTTCATATTTGTTTCGAGGGATTTTGAAAGTACATCCGTTATGTCGTTAATCATGCCTACCCGATCTTCGCCTATCACTTTGACAGCCCCCAGGAATTTGGAATCAATATTTTTAGCCCATGAAACATCCACAATTCGTTCGCCGTCTGTCTGTATGAGATGACGAATATTCTTACAATTCGAACGATGGATTTTGACATCACCTGTGCGACTAATAAAGCCTATCACATCGTCACCGGGTATGGGATTGCAGCAATTAGCATACGTATATTTAACATTTGTCAGCTCGCCATTAATAATCAAAGCCTTTTCATCACTTACTGAACGTGCAGCATTGATATATGTTTCCTGAATTTTTTCTTCGGAAATTGAAGACGTCTTTTCTTCTTCAGGCTCCTCGATGCGTCCTTTGCTGGTAAACTGCTTAACAACTTTAAAAAGTTTGTTAACATCGAAAGTACCCTTGCCAATCTCGTAAAACAGATCCTGTGTGGAATCAAACTTCAATTTATGGGCAATACGCATCAGATCCTGTTCAGAAATCTCAATATTTCCACGTTTGGCCCTCTTTTCCCAAATCTCCCGGCCTTCATCCGCTGTCTGCCGCTCTTTTTGCTTGATAAACTGCCGAATCCGAGATTTTGCCTTATGGGTTACGACATCATTAATCCAATCAGGATTTAAATTTATTTTATTTCCGGTGATGATCTCAACTTGATCCCCAATCTCCAATTTCTGACGCAGTGGTGCCATCTTTCCGTTAATCTTAGCTGCTATCGCTCGTTCACCAATCTCGCTGTGGATATCAAAGGCAAAATCAATAGGAGTCGCATCTTTGGGCAACGTTCGCAGCTCACCATCAGGGGTAAAAACATAAATTTCATCCTGATAAAGATTCAGCTGAAAATCCTTAACAAATTCCGTTGCCGCATCCGGGCGGGGGTTATCGAGAACGTCACGTACCCAATGCACAAATTTATCCAGCGTTTCCGACCCTTTTTTACCCTCCTTATATTTCCAGTGCGCCGCAACTCCTTTTTCCGCAATATCATCCATATGACGGGTACGAATCTGTACTTCAACCTTACGCCCCTTCTTGGTAATAACCGTGGTATGCAACGATTGATAGCCGTTGGCTTTAGGGACGGAAATAAAATCCCGAAATCGCTTGGGAATGGGTGTATATGAATCGGTGATGATTGAATAGACTCTCCAGCAATCTTCTTTCGTGTGCGGGGTTTCCAATATTATCCGGATGGCAAAAAGGTCATAAATCTCCTCAAAGGGTTTTTGCTGGCGCTGCATCTTCCGGAAGATGGAATAAATATGCTTGGGACGCCCCTTCATCTCAAAGGTGAATCCCTGATTCTCCAACTCCTCTCGGATCGGCTTCATAAATTCCTCAATAAAAGCCTCGCGGGATTCCTTTTTCTCCCGCAATTTACGAGCGATAAATTTATACGAATTGGGATCGATAACCTTAAAACAAAGATCTTCAAGCTCACTTTTGATATTGAACAAACCGAATCGATGCGCTAAGGGCGCATACAGCTCCATGGTTTCGGTTGCCTTTTGCATCTGTTTTTCACGAGGCAAATGCTGGATAGTGCGCATATTATGAAGACGATCGGCAAATTTGATCAGCACTACCCGGATATCTTCTGCCATCGATAGCAGAAGCTTCATAAAAGTTTCAGCCTGTTTGGTATTACGGCTTTTAAAAACACCCGAAATCTTAGTCACACCGTCGATAAGATGTGCTACCGTATCCCCAAATTTTTCCTTGATATCCTCGAGTGTCACTTCGGTATCTTCCACCGTATCGTGCAACAGGGCTGCCACTACAGAAACATCATCAATATTGATTTCCGATGCCACGATTTTTGCCACGGCCACCGGGTGATAATAATAAGGCTCTCCCGAAGCCCTTTCTATGCCCTTGTGCGAAAGGTAACAGAGTTTAAATGCACGAGAAACGAGATTCTCGTCAACCCCATCCAAATTCTCGCGGCATACCTTGAGTAATACCTCCAAATCCCTTTGCTGGGGAGGAGCAAGCGTATATTTATCAAGGTCGATATTATATTTTGTTTTCGTATCAGCCATCAAATACTCTTAATACAAAAGACTTGAGAGTCCTTTATTAATTTATCAACAATGCCGTAGGCACTTGCATTCAAATAAAGGAACTTTCAATTATTTACCAATCATTCAATTATGAGAGGAAATAAAAAAGCGGACGCTTTTATAACGTCCGCTGGTAACTAAATTATATATTTTTAGAAAGCAAGTGAAATCCCAAACATCAAGCGCCCGTTACTGGTATTTACATTTTGATCCAGCTTATTAAACTCTTTCGTGGATTGTATCCTGTATTCCACAAATGGTTTTATAACAGGAATAGGACTTACTTTTGCCCCTACAAAGCCATTCCAATAGAGATTGCTATCTGAGCCCTCCCCGGGCAATGAGGCATTCTTAACGTCGAATTTAGCATTATTGGATCCAAGCCCTAATCCTACATAGGGTGAAATCAATCCAACAGAAACGCCTCCGATAGCAGCCAGACCATAATCGTAATTCTTGATTTCTGAATCATAGGTCGTCCCATTTCTGCTAAAAGAATTCTTATCACTAAAATAACTGAAATGCGCCCTCAGCCCCAGGTTAACCACCGGAATTTTTTGCAGAATATCGCGTTCCAGACGAACGCCAAATCCATTTTTAGGTTTTTCGTTGCGAATTTCATAAGAAGCACCAATGCTCCATTGTGCCAACATTTTCTGTGGTAAAGCGCAAATGAATAACCCAACTATTACAATCGGAAATATTGTTTTCTTGAATTTCATAAATGACCCCACTTGGATTGAAATTATTTTTTAAAAAGACTTCTCTCATTTAGAGTAAGGGTGTATTTAAATTAATGCAAATACCATTTGTGATTTGAACCTAAACTACCAGCTGATGTTCCTTATACGTTAGTTCGCCAGCTGGTATTTAATTAACAGGCTATCATAATCAACAGCTCTAAAATTGAACTGTTGATTATTAGTCATATCTACATCAATATTTTTATCACTACTTTGCAACCTCAGCGTCCCATTTAACTGTGTTTTATCGATAGTCCAGTTTATAGACAAGCTATCCCCTGATCCGGCCTGAAGTTGCAAATTCCATGTGAGCTGTGTTGACGATGATGCCCGATAATCTTCGAGCAATTTATGTCCATCACTTTTAAAATAAGCTATGAGGGCATCTCCCGGCGGATTCCGGTCGGGTCGGTCAACATCCATATTGGGATCAAATTCAGCAGTAGCTGAATCTTTTTGGCCAAATTTACGATTCTTAGCACTATTTAAAGAATCAGAGATCGTCATCGTAACCACATATTTAGAGGTCGTCTCCACAAAGTTCGCCGTCAGGCTATAGTCCTGATCCATAGTCACTGACAGCGGATTATCGGTCGCCTCGATATCGCTGGTCCATTTTGAAAATTTATAACCATCGGCCGCCGCGGCTTCCACATCCACCGACGTTCCATCATCGTAAGTGCCCGACGATGGGTCCACCGAGCCCGAACCACTCGGGGAGACATCAGTGGTAAGAGAGTACTGAGTAGTTGTACCCGGGTTGGTATTTCCCCCTTTAGATCCTGATCCTGTACTTGACCCACCGCACGAGACAATCAATACTGAAAAACACAGAAACAGCAATCGGGATATTCGAAATTTCATAATACTATTTTATAAGAGTCATCTTTTGAATTCTGGAAACGCTTCCTGCTTTCAAATGAACGAAATAAACGCCACTTGAAAGGTGGGATCCATCGAACAGCATCTTATATTTGCCAGAAGGCTGTTCTTTATGAACCAATGTTTTTACCCGCCGTCCCAAAACGTCAAAAACTTCCAGTATAACATTTGTGCGAGAAGAAAGCTGATAGCGAATCTGGGTAGTTGGATTAAAGGGATTCGGATAATTGGGTAGCAAGTCGTGTTGGGTAATTAGCTCCTTGCCGCTACTCTTGAGGAGATACAATTTATTGTAAGCATGCCGTATTTTAGCCGACTTGTCACCAGACAACGGAAAATATAACGTATCTTGATGGCTCACAGCTTTCAGCATATAGTGGGCTGATGTGTTGGAGACCACCCCAACTTCGACCGGGTAATGCTTGACCGTCAATTTCAACTTGGTTTTGTTGCTGGCAGCCAGCCGGTATCCATCGAGGGTACGAACATCCAATATAGGATCGGGGGCAACTGGGGCCATTAGAAAACGGTCTCTGCCCCGTGCAATCGATCCCTTGGCTATGTAGAAAGATTGTGTTGTTGTGCCCCGACTGAATATTACACGATCGGTATTCGAACGTCCCGTAGCTGTGACTGGTGATTCTTTAGAAGAACTTACTGAAATACTGAGTGTTATATTGCCGGATTTATCCGCATGCACCCAATAGCCCTGGGTCGGCTTTATTTGCGAGGCGGAATGATAAGCTCCATTCTGATACTCGTATATAGTAGAAGAACCCAAAATTCCGTTTGGATCAACAATATTAGCAGTGGATATAGTATCCGCTATCCCGCTAATGAGATTCCATCCCTTATCTAAGCTGATTGTGGCTGAAGTTTGAGCCTGACCATCAAAGTTAATACCAGAGGTCGAACTACTTTTTACCCAGTAGCCGTGATGCAGGCTAAGGCTCCCTGCCGATTGATAAGCACCGGAAAAGGTTATCAGCTGTACTCCGCTTCCCACCGTAGCATTGGCAGATGTAACCGGCGATCCTACCAGTTGCCAATCACCATTTATGGAAACATTATTTCTGTAAACCGCAGCTATATTTGAAGTTCTGCTCTCATTACCATTAGTATCAAAAGCCGTAATCTCATAAAAGTATGATCGTTGCTTTATATTAGCATCGGTATAAGATGTATTTGATGCACTCACCGAATCATACCTGACTAAGTTATCGCTGTCCGTACCTCTATAAATGTAGTATTTTTCAATGTTGTTTTCGGAATTTAGATTCCAATTTAGATTAATACCGGAGTCGGTAGTTTGAAGTGTCAAATTTTGAGGAGCCGAGGGCGGCTGCTGATTTACGCTCACCTGGCCCAGGAAAATTCCTCTTCCATGGGTCGCGGCTGCAATTAGCCCATCTGATGTGCGCGCACGGATCTGCTCGGTGACAGAATATCCAATGTTATCTGGGGATTCCTTAGCCCAGGTTGTATTAGAGCCATCCAGCGTTGAGGTCGAATAAATACCCGTACTCGTCCCCACAAAATATTGGATCGCCGATGAAGTTGGTACAATGGCAGCTCCTCTTAAAGAAGGACCAGGATTACTGCTATTTCCCTGGAGATTCCCCTCGATGGCCTGCCATGTATCGCCGCCATCCATGGTATGGTATAACCCTACGATGTTATAGTTAGACATCACGGCAATAACTTCATCGTCATTCTCAGGGTTAACAACCAAACGTTGAACATAAGCACCGTCAGGCGTACCCGTTGGACTTACATCAACAGGAGATGTAGAAGTCGAAGCGCTATCCAGCCGGAAAATTTTGGGAGCACTATTCGTCGATTCCAGTGATGATGCCGCGTAGTACAGCGTGTTGGCGGAATCTGTGGTCATTGTCAGAGCCGTAATAAAGTGATTATTTCCACCCGAAAAAGCCGTAAAATAGTTCCAGGCTGTCTCTGGGCTACTTTGATCCATTTTCGTATTTCGCCACAACTTTGTCCCATCCGGATAAAACATTAAGGCCTCATTATTGGGATCAATTACATAGGGGTGAATAAAAAGCTGGTTAGAAGCACCGGAAGGCTGAACGCCATAGGTTGCAGTAGCCAGATTACCCGAATTATCTACCGAGTAGCGATTGATATTGCCGTTTTGGGAAGAGGTGAACACATAGTTATTTGTAAAAAAGGCGTAAGCTCCATCTCCTGACGATTCATCGGTAGATGCGATATTTTGTTTTAAATCACCATTCAAATTAATCCTGAAAAAAGGAGTGCCGTTGTCCTGGCTCCCACCCATTAACCGATTATCTGAAGAGCCTGTAGGTAGTGCCACACTATAGAACTGGGTGACATTGTATCCTTGATCTTTAGTCTTCCAATTAACACTGCTGGCTGTTATATCATCGGTGACACTAATTCCGCCATCTTGTCCCGACCAAAGGCGATCGGGATTTATCGGATCAAAGACCAGTACATGCTGATCAGGATGATGATGGGGATATTTGGCATAGCTATCATTGCTTTTGGTATAACCACCAATCCAAAACTCATCTTTCTGTCTGGCATCGGAATTATCATACCCGCCGGTCGGCTTGGTTTTAAACCCGTTGGTCGATCTGAATAAATTAGTACCACCCACAATAACAAAGTCCGAGTCATCAGGTTTTACCGCTACAACCATGTCATAATTTTGCTGAGTCTTCACATAACCACTTTTCCCTCCAAAGTCAGGTAAATTGCCCGACCGATCTTCGGTAGTGTCTTTTGCAAAATCCAACATGAAAAAACCTAATTGTTCATTTGAATCCGACCCACTTCCCTCATAAGTAAATATGTATGCTGTATCCGGGGCCGAAGGGGCAAAGGCGGCAAACGATCGATCATGGGTAGAAGGAAAATTAGAAGAAGTAACATCTGTCCAGTTGGCTCCATCATCCTGAGAAGTATAAACGCCCGGTGAATAACTTTGTGTGCCTCCCGCGCTGTTCTCTGATAGCACTGCTAGTAAACGACCATTTTTATTAACCGTAATATCAACGAACCGATGTCCGCCGGGAGAACCCAATACCATGCTAACAGAATTACCTCCGTCCGTCGAGCGATAAACGCCAAACCCATTTGAAGCAAAAAAGAGATCCCCATTCACAGGGTTAACTATAATTCGTGTGATATAATCAAAAGGACTATCCCAGCTCGTATCCGTGTCTTTTGTTGCCGGTAAACGCGACCATGTTTCACCGTTATCTGTAGATTTAAAAACTCCCGTGCCAGTATAAAAAGCCGTATGCCCTCGATCTGAAGCTGAATTTCCATTGAACTCACCTGAAGCGTAATACCATACATCAGGATTCGTCGGATCTTGCGCTATCCAGGTAACGCTCATATTCTGAGAAGGGTCGGTTTTCATTGTCCATGTGCTTCCCCCATCGGTCGATTTCCAAATGCCTCCCGAAACGCCACCGGCAATAATTACATCAGGATCTCGCTGATCAATTCCCAAAGCCCGGGTACGTCCTCCCACATCATTGGGACCAGAAAACGTCCAGGACGGACTATTCGTAGAACTCATACTGGCGTTCCCAGCCTTCCCTTTAATAAGTCCATTTCTCGTTGGGATAGAACGAGAATATTTCAATTCTCGGCTTCGAATATTTTGGGGAATGGAGTTTGTAGCAGGATCCCTCATCAGATTAAAGAAATACCCAGATCTGTCTTTCTTTAGTTCAATAGGGTTCCTCCCATGTTCTTTTCTTGCGCTCTCCAGCATTGCCTGATCAGTCCGACTTATCCGCCAAACTGCATAAAAGCCTCCCAGAATTATCAAAATAGCTATACCCTTCAACCAGATAAATCCCCTATTTTCCATAACCCTACGTATTTATTATTTGATATCCGAAATTGCCCAGCTATCGCCGGAATCTGATTCCTTCAGCTTTAACTGCTTTTGATGGATGAGGACTGCTTGAATAGTTGTTCCTTTTTTGAAGCTATCTTTATACTTATCGTTAGCCTTTACAAACCTCAACACATTTATAGATAACCTGGAATCAGGGGCTATAGGCGGCGTTGCGGGTCCATAGCCCAAAACCTTATTAATATGCAAGCTAATCCTTGCAGGCAAATCATCCTTATACTCAACTGAAAGAATCTTTGCCTGAACCAAGGCTGTACCAGGTGCTATTTTTTCGCCAACCGGCGGAAGAGTATCGGGCCCGGCCGTTATAGATGGGCGCTCTGCTGAAACTGAGATATCTGCCTGCGGCGGGGTTTTCCATTCCTCAGCATGCTCGGTATTACGAGCAAAATAGTAGATTGCCCATATTGCGATCACCAGCAATATAGCGTATAAAACAAATCTGCTCTTTTCCACATTAGCCTTTTCTTTTAATTACTTATTTAATTCTCCCCATATTCTCTGAATTACCAGTTTAAAAACAATAAATGAAATAAAATTGAGATCTTAAAATTAGATTACCACGCGAGTTTTTCAGGCGTTTTCTTTTTTTATCAATTTTTGTAGTGGGTAGTTCTTACAAATTAAATAGATTTTAAGCTGCTTTACC
>Ga0209918_1000338_pt1 | contig 32769 bp, 29 predicted proteins | sample SalPonD_shore_MG_FD_185712 | JGI IMG/M metagenome (GOLD analysis project Ga0209918, IMG submission 185712) | Salt pond soil microbial communities from South San Francisco under conditions of wetland restoration - Salt Pond MetaG... | ecosystem: Environmental > Aquatic > Marine > Intertidal zone... | reverse complement strand
GCCCAGCACCTCGCCCACGCCGTCCACGTGGCCGGTGACCAGGTGGCCGCCCAGCCGGTCCCCCACCAGGAGGGCGCGTTCCAGGTTGACCGGTGCGCCCGCCGCCAGCCGCCCCAGCGTCGTGGCGGCGAGGGTCTCGGCGGAGACGTCCACCGTGAAGCCGTCGCCGTCGAACGAGGTCACCGTCAGGCACACGCCGGCCACGCTGATGCTCTCGCCCACCCGGGCATCGTGCAGGCCCAGGTCCGGGGCCTGGATCTCGAGACGCGCGCCGCCGGCGGCGCGTTCCAGCACCTTCAACCGCCCGATGCTTTCCACGATGCCGGTAAACATGTCAATTCCTCCTGGATCAACCCTGCGGGAGCGGCCCTGTGGGAGCGGCCTCCGTGCCGCGAACGCTGTCGGGCCGCCAAACCATTCGCGGCGGGGACGCCGCTCCCACAGCACGCGCCTACGGGGGCCGCAACGTCAATCGAATGTCACCACCGACGCGGCGCTCTTCCACCACCCGCCATGACACGCGCCGCTCCATGCAATCCACGCCGGGCAGCACCGCCAGCGCCCGTCCCTCGTGGCCCAGCATGACGGGCGCCTGGTAGAGCACCAGCTCGTCCGCCAGGCCCGCGCTCATCAGCGCGCCGGCCAGCCGGGGCCCGGCCTCCACGTGCAGCTCGTTGACTTCGATCTCCGCCAGGCGGGCCATCACCGCGTCCAGATCCAGGCCGCCGGATGTGGCGGCCACGTGCCCGATGCGCGCCCGCGCGGCGAGCCGCTCCGGCGCCTCGATGCCCTCGGCACCGAACACGAATACCGGCCCGCCCGATTCGAACAGCCGGGCGTCCGGCGGCGTGCGGAACGACCGGTCGAGTATCACACGCGCGGGCTGGCGCGGCGTCTCGATGCGCACGTCGAGCCGGGGGTCGTCCGCCAGCACCGTGCCGATGCCGGTGAGTATCGCCGAGGCCCTGGCGCGCAGGCGTTGCACATCGGCGCGCGCCGGCTCCCCGGTGATCCACCGGCTCGTGCCGTCCGCCAGGGCCGTGCGCCCGTCCAGGGAGGCGGCGAGCTTCACGCGGACGAAGGGGCGCCCCTTCGCCAGCCGCGACACGAACCCCGGGTTGAGCTCGCGCGCCTGATCCTCGAGCAGCCCCGACGACACTTCGACGCCCGCCTCCGCCAGACGCTCCAGGCCGCCGCCCATGGCCGGGTTGGGGTCATCCATGGCGGCCACGACCCGGGCCACGCCGGCGCGGAGCAGCGCCTCGCTGCAGGGCCCGGTGCGCCCGCTCGAATTGCAGGGCGCCAGGGTCACGTAACAATCGGCGCCGCGCGCCGACCCGCCAGCCTCTTCCAGCGCGCGGATTTCCGCGTGAGGCCCGCCGGCGCGCTCGTGCCAGCCCTCCCCGACGACCTCGCCCCCGCGAACCAGCACGCAGCCCACCCTGGGGTTCGGGTCGGTACCGTAAAGGCCGCGGCGGGCCAACTTAAGGGCCCGCGCCATGTGGCGGCGGTCGTCGGTAGTGCTCACGATTCGTCACCGTCGTCGCCGCCTTCCAGCAGCGAAAGTTGCGCGGCGGAATAGTCGGGCCCCTCCCGCTCCAGGCGCTCGATCACCTCGCGGAACGCGCGCACGTCCTGGAAGCGGCGGTACACCGAGGCGAAGCGCACGTAGGCCACCTGGTCCAGCTCGCGCAACCCGGCCATCACCAGCTCGCCGATCTGGCGCGAGGGCACCTCCTGGCGGCCGGCGGCGCGCAGGTCGCGGACGATGCGCCGGATCAGGGATTCCACGTCCTCGATGGGCACGGGTCGCTTTTCCAGGGCGCGGCGGATGCCGCCGCGCAGCTTGTCCTCGGAAAACGGCTCCCGGCGGCCGTCCTGCTTGACCACGGCGGGCAGGTTGAGCACGGCGCTCTCGAAGGTGTTGAAGCGCGCGCCGCAGGCCGTGCACTCGCGCCGCCGGCGGATCTTCTCGCCGTCGGCGGCGAGCCGGGAATCCACCACCCGGGTGTCCTCGGCGCGGCAGAAGGGACAATGCATGGCTCAACCCGCTCCCTGGCCGCCCGGCTCCGTCAACCGTAAACCGGGTAGCGCGCGCAAAGGTGGAGTACCTGCTGCCGGACACGGTCCTGCGTCTCCTGGTCTTCCAGGTTATCCAGCACGTCGCACATCCAGCCGGTCAGCTCCCGGGTCTCGTCCTCGCCGAAGCCGCGGGTGGTGATGGCCGGCGTACCCAGGCGCAAACCGGAAGTCACGAAGGGCGAGCGCGGGTCGTTGGGCACCGCGTTCTTGTTCACCGTGATGTTGGCGCGGCCCAGGGCCGCCTCCGCGTCCTTGCCGGTGATTTCCTTGTCGATCAAATCGAGCAGGAACAGGTGATTGTCCGTGCCGCCGGAAACCACCTTGTGGCCCCGCTCCATCATGGTTTCCGCCATGGCCCGGGCATTCGCCACCACCTGTTCCTGGTAGGCCCTGAAGCCCGGCTCCAGCGCTTCCTTGAAGGCCACCGCCTTGGCGGCGATGACGTGCATCAGGGGACCACCCTGGGTACCCGGAAACACCAGCGAGTTGAGCTTCTTCTGCAGGTCCTCGTTTTCACCCGCCAGGATCAGGCCGCCTCGCGGTCCGCGCAGGGTCTTGTGGGTGGTGGAAGTGACCACGTGGGCGTGGGGCACCGGGTTCGGATAGACGTCCACCGCGCACAGCCCGGCCACGTGGGCCATGTCCACCACGAACCAGGCGCCGACGCCATCGGCGATGCGGCGCATCCGCTCCCAGTCCACCACGCGGGAATAGGCCGAGAAGCCGCCCACCAGGATTTTCGGCTGGTGCTCCTGCGCCAGGGATTCCACCTGGTCGTAGTCGATCTCGCCGGTGTCGGCGTTCAGGCCGTACTGCACGGCGTTGAACAGCTTGCCGGAGAAATTGGGCTTGGCGCCGTGGGTCAGGTGACCGCCGGCGTCCAGGCTCATGCCCAGGAGCGTGTCGCCCGGCTTGGCCAGGGCGAGGTAAACGGCGGCGTTGGCCTGGGAGCCCGAGTGCGGCTGCACGTTGGCATAGGCCGCGCCGAACAGCTTCTTGACGCGCTTGCGCGCCAATTCCTCCGCCACGTCCACGTACTCGCAGCCGCCGTAGTAGCGCTTGCCCGGATAACCTTCGGCGTACTTGTTGGTCAGCACCGAACCCTGGGCGGCCAGGACCCGGGGGCTGGCGTAGTTCTCGGAGGCGATCAGCTCCACGTGGTCTTCCTGGCGGCGCAGTTCCCCCTGCATCGCCTCCCAGAGCTCGTCGTCGAATCCGGCGATTTGCATGGTGCTTTCGAACATGAGCAGCCCCTATCCCGTAGTCAGTCAATCCTCAATGATACAGTCGCGGTGTCCACGGTGGTTCAGTTCCCTGCGGACGGCGCCAGGACCGTCTCCCGGACGCGTTCCAGCGCCCCGGTCAATTCCCGCGCGAAGCGCCGGGGGTTGCACAGCCGTTCCGCCACCGCGCCGCGCAACCGGCCGCGCCAGTATTGTCTGCGTTCCGGCTCTTTCCCGATCTCGACAACCCTGTCCACGTAGTCGTCCAAGCCACCCGCCACCCATTCTTCCAGCGACAATGCGTGCAGGATCGACGCGCTTTGCCTCGAAACCATGGTCGAGCCGGAGAGCGTCACCACCGGGACACCCATCCAGAGCGCGTCCAGGGTGGTCGCGCACCCTGAAAACGGGAAAGGGTCCAGCGCGACGTCCACTTCCAGGTAGCGCCGCAGCAAATCGCCGTACGCGCTTCCTCCCTCCAGCCGCAGGCGATCTTCCGGTATTCCCGCTTCCCTTGCGCGTCCGGTAATGCGCGCCGCGGTCGCGCGATCGCCAAATTCATGCGCTTTCAGCAACAACTCCGCTTCCGGCAATCGCCGCAGAATGTTCGCCCAGGCCGACAACACTTCGTCGTTGAGTTTCGCCGGCCGGTTGAAACTGGCAAGAACCAATCCGTCGGCTCCGGATCGGACCGGATCCGGCGCGTCGGCGGGAGCTGAGTAATCGAGCCGGCCATGCTCCAGGTAAACGACGCGTTCCGTGAAGAAGGCGCGATCCGCATCCGTCACCAGCGTCCGGTCGGCCAGCAACGCATCCATGCACTTCAGCCCCGTGGAATGGAAGTAGTCCAGCCAGCTCACCTGTACGGGCACAGGCCGCTGCACGAGCGCCAGCAGGCGGTTGCCGGGCGAATGCCCCGCCATGTCCACGGCAATGTCGATTTTGTCGCGCCTAAGCTGCTCGACGAAGCCGTCGGCATCCAGTCCCCGCGTTTCGCGCCACTCGTCCGCCGCCCGCCTGAATGCCCCGGTATGCGCGTCATCGACGGGACCGTCATGATAAAAGACGTGCCGGTATCCCTTGCGGGGCAAGGCCGCCGCCACGTCGCGGAAAAACGTACTGACCGGCCCCGCCCAGAACCTGGGCGATATCCAGGCGATGCTCAATCCCCCGCCGCGTTGCCGCGCGGGCCGGGGGATGCGCTCGGGCTCGTGCCTGAGCGCCCACTCGCGGTGGGCCGCGAACAGCGACTCCGGGTCGGATCGCGGATCGTATTGCATGGCTATGAGAAGGTTGCTGTGCGCCTCCGCCCAGTCGGGGTGCGAGCCCAACAGCTCGCCGTACTTTTCGAGGGCCGGCTCGATCTCGCCCAGGTGCTGGCAGGCCACGGCCAGCAACAGGCCATGGTCCCTGGACTGGCCGGCCGCCGCCTCTGTGGCCTGGAGGAACTCGACACAGGGCGCGGGGCGATTGGTGTCCATGAGCAACCGCGCCTTGGCGAGAATCACGGGCACGCTGCCCGGCTCGATACGCAATGCCGCGTCCAGCACCCGTTCAGCGAGCTCCGGCGTGCCGGCCCGACTGGCTTCGCGGGCCACGGCCTGGGCAAACCGGGCGTTGTCGGGATGCCGGGCCAGGGCCCCGGCGTCTTCCGCCAAGCGCCGCGCGGCGTCGGCCTTCCCGGCCCTGAGCAGCGCGGAAATCGCCTCGGCCCAGGCCCGGAAGCTGGAGGGATTGGCTCGCAGCGCCGCAATGAACGCTTCGGCCGCGTCGCCGTGCGCTTCGAGTCCGGCACACGCCAGCCCCAGGTTGAGCCAGGCGCCAAAATGGCGATCATTGAGCGCCAGCGCGCGTCGCGCGGCACGGCGCGCCAAAGGGAAGTCGCCCCGGCTCAGCGCGACCATCGCCAAATTGCTGTGCACCGTCGCGTTTGCAGCCCTATCGCGCGCGGCGCGCTTCAGTGCGGACAGGGCGGCTTCGGGCTCCCCGCATTGGAAACGCGCGATGCCCAGCAGGTGCAATACATCCGCGCTGCCCGGCGCCTCCTTCAGCAGCGCCTCCAGCAGGGTCTTCGCGCGCACCGAATCACCGGCCTGGAGCAGCTCGGCGGCGCGACGGAATCGGGACCGGACGGACATGGGCTTGGCAGTCAAATTGAGTTATCTTATGCGCCCCGTGCTTTCCCGAAGGCGCAAGGCGCAGCAATTTCGTCCACAAGAGCGACTCGATCCACCGCATTATGCAGTACATCTACACCATGATGGGCGTCAGCAAGACGGTGCCGCCCAAGCGACAGATCATCAAGGACATTTCCCTGAGTTTCTTCCCCGGCGCCAAGATCGGCGTGCTGGGACTGAACGGCGCGGGCAAGTCCACCTTGCTCCGCATCATGGCGGGGCTGGACACCGAGTTCGACGGCGAGGCGCGCCCGCAGCCGGGGATCCGCATCGGCTTCCTGTCCCAGGAGCCGGTGCTGGACCCGGACAAGGACGTGCGCGGCAACGTGGAGGAAGGTGTCGCCGAGATCAAGGGCCTGCTGGAGCGCTTCGACGAGGTGAGCGCGCAGTTCGCCGAGCCGGACGCGGACATGGACGCGCTCATGGAGGAACAGGCGCAGCTCCAGGACCGCATCGAGGCGGCAGACGCCTGGAACCTGGAACGCCGCCTTGAGATCGCGGCCGACGCCCTGCGGCTTCCCGCCTGGGAGGCGGACGTGAACAACCTGTCCGGCGGCGAGCGGCGCCGCGTGGCGCTGTGCCGGCTGCTGCTCTCGGCGCCGGACATGCTCCTGCTGGACGAGCCCACCAACCACCTGGACGCGGAAAGCGTGGCGTGGCTGGAGCGCTACCTGCTGGAGTTCCCCGGCACGGTGGTGGCGGTGACCCATGACCGCTACTTTCTGGACAATGCCGCCGAATGGATCCTGGAGCTGGACCGGGGCCACGGCATTCCCTGGAAGGGCAACTATTCGTCCTGGCTGGAGCAGAAGGAACAGCGCCTGGCCCAGGAGGCGCGCGAGGAAGCCGCGCACCGCCGCTCCATGCAGCACGAGCTTGAATGGGTGCGCACCAACCCCAAGGGCCGCCAGGCGAAGAGCAAGGCACGCCTGAATCGCTTCGAGGAACTACAGTCCAAGGAATTCCAGAAGCGCAACGAGACCAACGAGATCTACATTCCGCCGGGACCACGCCTGGGCAACCAGGTGATCGTCGCCGACGGCGTCAGCAAGGGCTTCGAGGACCGGCTGCTGATCGACGACATGAGCTTCGACATCCCGCCCGGGGCCATCGTGGGCATCATCGGGCCCAACGGGGCGGGCAAGACCACCCTGTTCGAGATGATCGCCGGCCGCGAACAGCCGGATTCCGGCTCCATCGAGCTGGGCGAGTCCGTGGAGCTGGCCTACGTGGACCAGCACCGGGACGCGCTGCCCGACGACAAGACGGTGTGGGAAGCGGTATCGGGCGGCGACGACCTGATCACCGTGGGCAACTACCAGACCAATTCCCGCGCCTACGTGAGCCGCTTCAACTTCAAGGGCGCCGACCAGCAAAAGCGAGTCGGCGACCTTTCGGGCGGCGAGCGCAACCGGCTGCACCTGGCCAGGTTGCTGAAGAGCGGCGGCAACGTGCTGCTGCTGGACGAGCCCACCAACGACCTGGACGTGGAAACCCTGCGCGCCCTGGAGGAGGCCCTGCTGGCCTTCGCCGGCAGCGTGCTGGTGATCTCCCATGACCGCTGGTTCCTGGACCGCATCGCCACCCACATCCTGGCCTTCGAGGGCGACAGCCGGGTGAGCTTCTTCCAGGGTAACTTCACCGAGTACGAGGAAGACCGCAAGCAGCGCCTGGGCGCGGACGCGGTGCAGCCGCACCGGATCAAGTACAAGCCGTTGAAGACGTGAGACGGGGAAACGGGGAAACGGGGAGACGTCTTACGTCTTACGTCTTACGTCTTACGTCTCACGTCTCACGTCTCACGTCTTACGTCTTACGTCTCCCGTTCTACAGTCTCCACACGTGCAGGCCGGCCTTGCGGAACGGCCGCGGGTCCAGGGCGGATTTCACGTCCACCAGCGTACCGTGGCCCGCGAGACGCTCGAGAAGCGCCTGGGCCGGCAGCGCCAGGAATTCCTCGTGGGGTACCGCCAGCACCAGCGCGTCGAGCTCCGCCAGGGCATCCAGCGGCACCAGGGCGATGCCGTATTCATGGCGCACGGCGTCGGGCTCCGCGTGGGGATCGTGAACCAGGGTCTCCACGCCGAACTCGCGCAGCTCGGCCACCAGGTCCGCCACCTTGGTATTGCGGGTGTCGGCGCAGTCTTCCTTGAAGGTGATCCCCAGCACGCCGACCCGCGCGCCGCGAATGGCCACGCCCCGGGCGATCATGGCCTTGACCGTTTCCTGGCCCACGTAACGGCCCATGCCGTCGTTGATGCGCCGCCCCGCCAACACCACCTGCGGGTGGTAGCCGCCCACCTCGGCGCGGTAGGTGAGGTAATAGGGATCCACGCCGATGCAGTGTCCGCCCACCAGTCCCGGGCGGAAGGGCAGGAAGTTCCACTTGGTGGCCGCGGCTTCCAGGACCTCCATCGTGTCCAGTCCCAGCCGGTGGAAAATGATCGCCAACTCGTTCATCAGCGCGATGTTGAGATCGCGCTGCGTGTTTTCGATCACCTTGGCCGCCTCGGCGACGCGTATCGAGGAAACCCGGTGGAGACCCGCCGGAACTACCGGGCCATAAAGCGCCGCAACACGCTCCAGGGTCTCCGGGCCGTCGGCGCCCAGCACCTTCACCACGTTAGAAAGGCTGTGCTCCGCGTCGCCGGGATTGATGCGCTCCGGCGAGTAGGCCACGTGAAAGTCGCGCCCCCACTCAAGTCCCGAGGCCTTTTCCAGCACCGGGATGCAGACCTCCTCGGTGCAGCCCGGGTAGACGGTGGACTCGAACACCACCACGTCGCCCGGGCGCAGGGCGCCGCCGACCGTAGCGGACGCCTGCTCAAGGTGCGAGAGATCGGGCCGCTTGGCATGATCGATGGGCGTGGGGACGGCAATGATGAAGCAACTCGCCTTCGCCAGCCGCTCCGGGTCGTCGGTGAATTCGAGCCGTTCCGCCGCGCGCAGTTGCCGGGCGGAAAGCTCGCCGTTGGGGTCCTCTCCCGCGGACAGCATGGCGACGCGCCGGGCGTCCAGGTCGAAGCCCAGCGTGGGCACGCGGCCGCCGAAGGCGACGGCCAGGGGCAGGCCCACGTAGCCGAGTCCGATGATGGCGACGGTTTCGCCGGAGTGCCGGGTTGCGGGTGCTGGGTGCTCGGGCATGGTCATGGCAATGGCCAATCGCGCCCTTCCGGGCGCTCCTACAACGCGCGGAGGCGCGAGCGGTCGTGGTCGATCCCGTCCAGCATGCCGTTCTCGCTCATGTAGGCGACCACTTGGCGCGCGCACTCGGCCACGCCGTGTTCCGACGTCTCTACGATCACCTCGGCGTGCTCCGGCTCCTCGTAGGGCGAGGAGATGCCGGTGAAGTTGGGAATCTCGCCGGCCCTGGCGCGGCGATAGAGGCCCTTCACGTCCCGGTCCTCGCAGACCTCGATGGGGCAATGGCAATAGACCTCGATGAAGTCGCCCTCGGGGATGATTGAGCGGACCCACTGGCGGTCCTTGCGGAACGGGGAGATGAAGGCGGTGAGCACGATGAGCCCGGCGTCCAGGCAAAGCTTGGCCACCTCGCCGATGCGCCGGATGTTCTCGGTGCGGTCCTGCTCCGAGAATGCCAGGTCCTTGCACAGACCGTGGCGGATGTTGTCGCCGTCGAAAACGTAGGTCCGGCAACCCAGCCGGTGCAGTTCGTCCTCCACGGCATTGGCCAGGGTGGACTTGCCCGCCCCGGACAGTCCCGTGAACCAGAGTACCGCGCTGCGGTGCCCGTTGAGGGCCTCGCGGCGCTTGCGCGTGACGGTCTGCTGGTGCCAGACGGTGTTCTTGTTCATTCCTGCTCCCTGGTCGTTCCACCGCGGCTTCGCAGGGGGGCCAACGGCGCCGCCCGCGCCCTGCCCCATCCCGGTTACCGCGACTGATTCGCGCACGGCCCGCCCCGCCGCGGGCCGCGATTCAAGAGCCCGCTAGTATACCGGCCCGCCCCGCTCAGGGCGAAGCGGGCGGCCGGAAGTGTTCCGCGACGGGCGCGAATGGCCTGGGATCCCAGCCCAACTCGCGGCGCGCCGCGCCGTCGTCGAACACCAGGTCCCGCTCGAGCCGGTCGAGCAGCACCGGACGCAGTTGCGCGTGGGACGGCGCCAGCCGCAGCAGCGACACTCCCGCCCGGCAAAGCACCGCGGGCAGGGGCACCACTCTGGGCCTGAGCCCCAGCCCGGCGAATACCCTCTCCACCATCTCGCGGTAGCTCAGGGTGGTGCCGCCGCCGAGCTTGTAGATCGCCCCGGATCTGGGGATCGAAGCCACCGTGTCCAGGGCCAGGGCGGCCAGGTCGTCGGCGTGCACCGGCTGGCGCATTCCCGAGGCCGGCGCCGGCAGCGGCAGGAAACGCCAGCGCCGGATGAACCCGGCCATGGTGGTGAGATTTCGATCCAGGCCCACGCCGTAGATCAACGTGGGACGAAAGATGACACAGCGCAGACCCGCGGCCCGCGACGCCGCCAGCACGGCGTCTTCCGCCTGCGCCAGCCGATGCGCCAGGAAACGCTCCGCCGGGTCGGCGGAGTGGCGCTTGACCAGCACGCTGGTGGAACTGAATGCCACCAGGCGCCGGACCCCGGCATCCCGCGCCGCCGGCAACAGGGGCGGCAACAGCTCCAGGGGCGCCGCGTGCACCAGCTCCTCGCCGCGCGCCTCGATGGGCCAGCCGCGGGCGAGATCGGCGCTCCGCCATGCCGGGCCCGGACTCTCGCCGGCCGCCCAGCCCGGCCGGTGGCGCGAAATGGCCGTGACCCGCCGGTCCGCCGCCCGCGCTCTCGCCAGCAGGCAAAAGCCCAGCTGCGAGGAGGCACCGGTGACCAGCAGCTCGCCGCTCATCGCCCACGCCACCAGACCAGAGGCGCCAGCAGGAGAAAGCGAAGCCAGAGCCCGGCCAGCACCACGGGCAGCCACCACCAGTCGCCGCGCCGGCGGTGCGCCATGAGGTAATGCATCATGCCGCGGTGCTTGTACCAGTGCACCGCCAGCGGCGCCGTGCGGCTGGAAGTGCCCTGGAAGTGGGTAACAGGCACCGGCACCAGCACTACCTTGAGCCCGCTCGCGGCCACCCGGCGGAACAGATCCAGATCCTCGCAGTGCAGGAAGTAGCCCTCGTCAAACCCGCCCAGCTCGCGGAAGACTCGGCCCCGGACCAGGAAGCAGGCGCCGTTGACCGCCTCCACCGCCGCGGGTGACTCCGGAACCGGTCCGGCGACGTTGACGCCGGCGAGCGCCGGGAAGCGCCCCGCGAGGTGTTCCAGCCCGGAGAAGGTCATCAGGGCGCGCCAGGGGGTGGGCAGGCGCCTCCGGGTGCCGCGTTGCTCGCCCCCGCCCGGGTCGCTGACGAAGGCGCCGGCCACCGCCGCCCCCGGCGAACCCACCAGCGCCCCGCGCAGGCGCTCGACGACGTCGGGGCCGAGCCGGCAGTCCGGGTTCACGAAGGCCAGGAATTCCTCTTCGGCGCGCAGGGCTGCCTGGTTGCAGGCGGCGCCGAAGCCGCGGTTGGTGTCGTTGCGCTGCATCTCCACGTCGGCTCCGCCGGCCGCCAGCCGTTCCAGACTGTCGTCGGTGGACGCGTTGTCCACCACCGTCACTGTCACTGCCGGGCGCTGGCGCAGCAGATCGCCCACGCAATCGGCCAGCCGCCCGCCGGCGTTGTAGTTCACCACCACGCAGCGCACGGCGCCCATGGTCAGCCCAGCGGGTCTTCTTCCCCGGCGGCCTCCCACAGCGTCGGCCAGGCCGCCAGCGCCTCGGCGAATCGCGCAGTCTCCCGGCGCAACTCGCCTATCCCGGAAGCATCATCTTCACTGGTTTCCAGCCCCGCGAGCCGCGGCGGGTCGCTGGAAGTCAGCGCCTTGCCGTTCGCCTTGATGATGCTCTGCACGTCCGCAACCCAGTAGATGGGCGCCTTGGCATGCGCCAGCAGTTGTCCCTGGAGTTCCCGGATCATGTCCGAACGGTCATAAAGCAGATACTCATCCAGCCGGGATTCAAGGGCCCGACTGGATTCCGACGCCAGCGCGCACAACTGATCCGCGGCGAGCTTCAGGCGCAGTTCCGGGCCGGCACCGGGAAGCCGGTCTTCGAAATTCAACAGCGAGTCCGCGAGAAACTTGGTCAGGTTCTCGGTTACCGGCTCCTTCAGCGCATCCCGCTGCCAGCGCCGTTCGCCCTCGGGAAAATGGCCGAGCGCCCAGGGGAATTCCAGGATGCGGGCCCGCGGATGCAGGCGGTGGAGCAACACGGTGAACAGGAAGTCCTCGTTGCGCCCGGCTGGTAGCGTGGGTGGCAGCAACCTCGAAGCGTCAAGGCCCACCGGCGTGAAGTGGGTCAAGAACTGCAGGCTGTGGCGGGCGCGCACGCGCGTGACCCAACGGGTGCGGGAGTTTGTTTCGTACGCCTGCCGCGATTGCCAGAGGCGTTCCAGGCTGTCGTCGCTCTGCGTGAAATACCAGTGATTGGAAGTCGAGGCGGCATCACCGAACATGCCACTGTTGGTAGCTATCACCGGCGGCGCGCCGTGCAAGGCCTGTAACTGCCGCTGGTCCTGGCCGCGGGCCAGCTCGTCGGCAGTTCCCACTGCTCCCAACACGCTGGGCAGCGGCGCACCCAGCATGTCCACGTGCGCGGCCAGCGGATCGATGTCCAAAGCATGGCCAGAATGCGCCGCGCCAGCCGCGTCCGCGTGAAACCACAGCTCCCAGTGCTGAGCGCCCAACTCAACACCGCCGGCGTCGTGCCACTGCCTGGCTTCGCAGACCATGTCGTCGTCCAGCATCAGCATCCGCCGGCCGGCCGATGCCAGAAGTGCCAGGTTCCAGAGGCGGCCACCGGTGAAAGTGCCCTCCGCTTCCGTCAACAGCCAGCGAACGAGCCCAGGGTCGATTCCGGAGCGCAATGCCAGATTGTCGGCGAAGGTCTGCTGCCAGGCGCGGTCCAGCCAACGGACCTCGAGCCCCGCTTCGCGCCACCGCTCACAGGCCACCCGGCATTGCTCCACGCTTTTCAATTCCTTGCCGTCGTCCAGCACGTAGCAGGGTGGCGATCCGTTTGCACCCGTGCCATTTCGCTTGATGCTTTCGAGTAACCGCTCGAGCGCCTTTGGGCGGCCTGAACTGCGCACGAAAAGACCCGACAGCGGGGCCACCGGCTCCTCGGCGGACGCATCGCGCAATTCCGCCATGGATTGGGCGCTTGTCACCATCAGGCCATGCTTCTTGAGTGACGTGATGACGCGTCGCACATCCTGCTCGCGGCCCTTGAGCTCCGGAATGCCTCTCATCACCGCTTGCACGTGCCCGGCCATGGTGCGAAACGTACTGCACAGGTCCATGGCCTTCAGGACCTGCAAGGTCATGACGTGCTTTTCTCCACTCGTCCGTGCGCGAAACACGCACTCGTCGTTGGACAGAGGGTAGGCGGTGCCATCCACCGTGGCGAAAAGCTCAGTGTTGTTCGGCTCCGATTCTGTCATCGTCCAATTCTTTTCAGGATGCGTATAAACCAGTTCCAGCCACGCCCACCCTCGCCGGCCTCAAGCCGTGATTCCAGTTCGGCAATCCTTTCTCTCAGTGAGTCGAGCACCGCACCGCTTTCGATGTGATGCCGCACCTCGGCGTTGTAGTGCCCGTACACGGACTCCGCCTCGTCGGCGAACAGGTCCAGCGCGGGCTCGCCGGACGGCAGCGCGGCCTCCCGGGCGGCGCACAGCATGACGAAGTAAAGCGGCGTATTGGGCGGCGCCGGGTGCTCCAAATATTCACCGTGCCCGTCGACGACACCGAGCCGGCATTTCCCCGGCGCGGCATCCAGGGGCCAGATCGCGGACTGGAACAGGAGCTTCTGCCCAAAGAGCCGCCAGGCCGGGAAATGCCGCGACACCAGTTCGATCAACTCGTCCCGGTAGAGCTCGCGGACGTGGAACTCGTTCTCGAAGCCACGCTCGTCGCTGTAGGCGCGCCTGTCCGGCGAGGACAGGACCAGCAGCCCCTCCGGGCCAAGAACCCGGCGGAATTCCGCGAGCATGGCTTCCTGCCCGGCGATGTGTTCCAGGGTCTCGAAGGAAACCACGACATCGAAGGCGCCGTCTGGAAACGGCAGCGCCGTGCACTCGCCTTCCAGGAAATACAGGTTGCCGCGATCCCCGTAGCGCCTTCGCGCGTGCTCCACCGCCCGAGCGGACAGGTCCAGGCCCGTCACCCGCTCCGCCCGGGTGGCCAGCAGACGGCTGCCGTAGCCTTCGCCGCAGGCGCAGTCCAGCACCCGTCTGCCTGTCACGAACGGCAGTGCGAAGGCGTAGCGATGCCAGTGCTCGTACCAGATCTCGCGCACCAGCTCCGGCACGAAACGCTCACCGGTGAATGGCAGTTGATCGGTCAAGGTGGGAACCTAGGAAACCGTGCTGAAAAGTCGCGCCGAGGCGGGAATCGCCGGGCAGTCTATCACGCCCGTATGCCGCCGCTCCCCGCGATGGCGTCCAGGTGCCTTTGGATCGCCTCGCGCCGGGGCGCGATGGGGTCGCGACGGATGAACTCCGCCACGATCTCCTCGTAGTCCGGGTGCCGGGCCCTGAGGCGCGCCATGGCGCTCTCGTTCTTGGGCGCAAGCTTCCTGGGCCCGAAGGAGCGCCCACCCAGGTGAACCACGTAGGCATCGTCGCAGAGCACGTTGCGCCAGCCCGCCGCGCGCACGCGCATGCAGAAATCGTTTTCCTCGCCATAGCCCAGGCCGAAGCGCGTGTCGAAGAGGCCCAGCTGGTTGAGCGCGGCGCGCCGTATGTACATGCAGAACCCCACGGCAGTTGCAATGTCCGGGTAGCTCGGCGCGCCGGCCTCGAGCATGGCGCGGGCCACTGTTTCCGGGTTCTCCGGCGGCGGATTGTTGACACAGAATTCCGGGAAGGAACAGATCTCGGCGTTGTTGGAGAACGGCGTGGCGGTGGCGATGGCGGGATCCGAATCCGCGCACGCCAGCATGCGCTCGTACCAGCGACCCACGGGCACGGTGTCGCTGTTGAGCAGGATCACGTCCTCGTGGGTGCCGGCCATGGCACGGTTGACCGTGCGCACGTAACCCAGGTTCCGGAAATTTCGTTGCAGCTGCCAGCGCCGGTCACCGCGTTTCGCAACGTCGCGGAAAATGGCTTTCACCGCCCTGTCGGTGGAGGCGTCGTCCACCATCAGGACGTGAGCGTCCCCTGGCAGTGTGCGGCGCAGCGCCTGAAGGCATTCCCCGAGCTCGCCGGCCGCATTGTAGACCGGGACTATGACCGTCGCGCTCACGTCACCGCCTCCCTGACCGGCTCTTCCCAGCGGTGCTCGAGACGGCAAAAGCCCATTTCCCGGGTCTCGCCACGGATGTTGAATTCCCGCTCCACGGTGTCGAACAGACGCAGGCCTTCCGGGTCCATGGCGTGCGCCCGGAACTGGTAGGTGCCCGGCAGCAGTTGCAGGTCGGGGAAGCGCAGCCGGAACCTGAAATCGCCGTTCCCGTCCCGGCTGGGCGTGTAACCGTCCACTTCGGAGAAGGTGCCGTAAACGGGCGTGCCGTCGATGCGCACCAGGCCGATTGCCAGCCCAGGCGGGCGGCCGTCGGGGGAGAACATGGCGCCCTCCACCACCAGGTCGTCGCCAACCTCCAGGGTGGCCTGTCCGCTTTCCTCCACGCCAACAAGGTGCATCCCGGTGACCCGGTACTCGGCGCCGCCGCGATCAACCGGACGTTCCGCCGAGGCCAGCTTGCGCTCGTGGTAGGCGAGATACGCCTGGGTCACCTCGAAAGCGTCGCCCTTCATGTGCATGCGGCCCTGGTGAATCCAGCAGGCGCGGCGGCACAGCTTCTGAATGTGGTACATGCCGTGGGAGACCATCAGCAGGGTGCCGCCGTCCGCCAGGTACTGCTCCATCCAGCGGATGCACTTCTTCTGAAACGACTCGTCTCCCACCGCGAGCACTTCGTCGGTGATCAGCAGTTCGGGCCTGACCGAGGTCACCAGGGCGAAGCCCAGGCGCACGATCATGCCGGAGGAGTAGTGGCGGATGGGCTCGTCCAGGTAGTCGCCGATGTCGGCGAATTCCACGATGTCGTCCATGCGCTCGCGCAACTGCTTCGACGACAGGCCCATGAGCGCCCCGGCGACGCGCAGGTTCTCGCGGCCCGTGTAGTTGGGATGGAAGCCGGCACGCAATTCCAGCAGCGCCCCGATGCGCCCGTGCACGGTCACGGTGCCCCGGGTGGGCGCCAGCACCCCGGCGATGATCTTGAGCAGCGTGGACTTGCCGGCTCCGTTCTCGCCCACGATGCCCACTGACTGGCCGGGGTATACGTCCAAGTCCACGCCCTCCAGCACACCGATGGCGTCGGGCTCGCGGCCCACCAGCAGCCGGCCCAGCGCGCGCATGCGGTCGCGCGGGCGGGTGATGCGGGGGTACGACTTCCCCACGCCCCTCAGGCTCAGCAATGGTGCGGCGCTCATTGCAATGCCCCCGGCACTAGAGAAAATCCTCGAATCGGGGCGCCAACCGCATGAAAAGGCGGCGGCCCACGAAGAACACGGCGATGGCGCCGAGCGCCGCAGCCGCGTCCAGCGGTCCGGGCGTCCAGCCACCATTGAGCAGGATATCGCGCAGCCTGGTGAGGAACCAGGTGAGCGGGTTCATCCACGAAATCCAGCGGTATTTTTCGGGAATCAGGGTCAGCGAGTAGAGCACCGGCGTGGAAAAGAACCACAGCAGGATGATGGGCCTCATGGCCTGCTCCAGGTCGCGCACGAATACCTGCAACGCGCTCAGCGCGTAGGAAAGGCCCATGGTGAAGGCGAACAGCAGCGCCAGCATCACCACCACCAGCGGCAGGCCGGCCCAATGCAGCGGCACACCCGCGATGGCCAGCACGGTGAGCACCGCGCAATAGCCGATCATTTGCAGGGAGAAGCTGGCGGCGACGCCGGATTCGACGAACAGTGCGTGGGGCAGCGCCACCTTGCTGATCAGGTCGGCGTTGCCCTGGATGGTGGGTACCGAGCGCATCAACGACTCGGAGAATGCGGTCCAGGGCCAGAAGCCGATGGCGAGATAGGGCACGAAGCCGGTGGCGTCAGCCTCCGGCACGCGGGCCTTGAAGATGACCGTGAAGACGTAGGAGTACACCGCGAGCAGCATCAGGGGCTGCATCAGTGGCCAGAAAAAACCACTGATGCTGCCGAGATAACGCTGCTTCAGCTCGCGCAGGAAAAACTGTCTGAACAATCGCCAGTAAGGACGCATGCGGCGATTGTAGCGCGATCGGGCCTTGGTCTACTGCTTGAGCTCCGGCGGGATGTGGTGCCGGTATTGGTCCCGCAGCGCCCGGATTGTGGCCTCGTCGGCTTCCAGCGGATTCGCGTCGATAAGCCGGTCTATGTACTGGCCGCGGATACGGTCTTCCTGCTTTTCCCGCATGCGCTTGACAAGGGCCGGCTTCGCCTTCTCGAAGGACTGTTCGCCCGGCGGGGTGCGCCCGTCGAGCCTGATCAGGTGATAGCCGAACCGGGTCTTCACCGGGCCGGTGATATCGCCGGGCTTGTCCAGCGCAAAGGCGGCGTTCTCGAAGGGCTTGACAAACTTGCCGCGCTTCACGCCCTTGAAATGGCCGTGGTTGTCCTTGGCGCTGGGTTCGTCGGAGTACTGTTCTACCAGTTCCTCGAAGCTGGCCTCGCCGGACTTAAGCTTGTGCAGGACTTCCTCGGCCCGTTCCCTGGCCTGCTCGTCGGTGCGATCGTCGGTGTCGATCAGGATATGGGACACGTCGATGCGCTCCGGCTCCTTGAACTCGTCCGGGTGTGCCAGGTAGTACTCCCGCGCCATGGACTCGTAGTCGGCGCCCTTGCCCTCGCGGACGACCTTGGCCATCTGCGCCTGTGCGAGCACCCGGTCTGCAGCGAGACCTAGGGCCGCCTGCACGTCCGGGTCCCGGTCCAGTCTCGATTTGCGCGCCTGCTCGGCCACCAGGCGTTCCTTCACCAGGTTGTTGAGCAGCGTGGACAGCCGCTCGGGATCGTCCGCCACCGTCTTGCGCACGCCCTCGGGGAGCCGGTTCAACTCGGCCTTGAAGTCGCGATAGGTGATGACGGCCGGCCCACGCTTCACCAGCACCGTGTTGTCTTTGAGCTGCACGTCGGCGGCGACCGCCGCCGTGACCAACAGCACCAGCGCAAGGAAAATCGGCCATCGTCTCATCGGCTGCCTCTTCAGAGTGTCTTTCTCGGACTTCAGGTAGGGACCTCGCCGATCGCGGGAGGTTCAAAAACACACTGCCCCCGGCATGCGGGGGCAGCGCTGACGTCGATTGCTGCTGAATCTAGTTGAGCAGGTACGTCACGTCCTTCCAGCTGAACACGTGACCACAGGTCGAGTAGTTGCACGTGGTGGTCAGGTTGTTACCCGTACCCTTGCTGTTGATGTAGTTCACGTAGTAGGTCTCTCCCGGCTGCAGGGTGCAGACGGAGTAGCCTTGTACGTTGACGAAGTACATGCTGTTGATGAAGCTGCCTTCCCAGCGGCACGCGCCCGGCGGAAGCGCATCGGCGAAGTCACCCGGGCACTTGCTGATGGCCATGGTGCTGCCCGTGGCGGGCGCCTGCGTGGTGCTGGCGAGCGACATGCTGCCGGCGAACGGGGACGTGGGCACGGTGAACTTGATGGCGCGCCACATGTCGCGGTCGGCACTGATGATGTAGTTGCCGCCCGTGCCGACGGTGGGGAAGCCGGTCACCGAGCCGCCATTGAGACCGGTGGTGAACAGGCTGCCGCCGCTGCCGGCCTGGCCGACCCCGTCGCAGCTCGCCGGCGTGCCGCCGCCAGTGCTGGTGTTGCCCACGGTGATGGTTTTGGTGGTGAAGCCGGTGGCGCCGGCGTCATCGGTCACGGTCAGCCGGACCGTGTAGGTATTGCTGTCGCTGTAGCTGTGGCTGGCGGTGCTACCGTTGCCGCCCGAGCCGTCGCCAAAGCTCCACTGGTAGCTGACGATGGTGCCGTCGCTGTCGGACGAGCTGCCGCCGTTGAAGCTGCAGGACAGGTCCGGGCAGTTAGAGGTGAAGGAAGCCGTTGGCGCGGCATTACCGGACGAGCCGCCGCCGTTGAAATCGGTGGAGTTGATGTCCAGCGTGCCGTTGCCGTTGACTGTAAAGTCACTGTAGGTACCGACGTTGTTACCGTTGACCTTGATGTTGCCGGCCGTGATCGCACCGGCGGCGGCGGCGAATCCAAACGCCGCCACGAATAATTTCATTCTGTTCATGGCTGGTCCCCGCTCTCTCTCTCTTCTGTTCACCGCTCCAAGCGGTGATGGCTGGGCGCAAAGGGTTGGTACCGCTGGACTCTACGCCGCAGACCGCCGCTGGTCAAGCGACCTGGATCACATTCCTCAGGCATTCTAGGCAGTTGGACGGGAAAGCTTATCAGGGGCATAAAAAACAGGCGGGGCCGGAGCCCCGCCTGTTTCGGTACCAAACGTACCCTGATCGTCCGGATCAGGTGCCGCTGATATCGCGGGTGTTGCGATGACCGAACAGTCCAGCGTAGTTCGACAGCACGGCATTGCCCTCGTCGTCGGTGAGGGTGCCGTTGGTGAACGTCTGCACGGCGAAGCCGGTGACCGGCAGGCCGTTGTAGACGTCGCCGTCGTTCGACTGGAAGCTGTTGCCGGAATCGTCGAAGCTGATCCGCATCCAGCCATGCTGGAAGCCGACATCACCCGGGTTGACGTTCTCCTGCAGGGCCGAACCCAGCACGCTGGAGTTGTCGAAGGTGACGATGGTGTCCTCCCAGCACAGGGCGTTGCCCTGCGGGCCGGGGGCCGGCGGCGAGAACCCGAGGCCGGGCCCGCTGGGCTGCCGCTCCTCGCGGTCCCAGAAGGTCAGGCTGATGGGCTCACAGGCCGTGCCATCTTCGAACTCGTCGAACACGCTGGTGAACGGCGGGATGGCCGCGTTGCTGCCGCTGGTGGGCGGATCCACGTAGAACGCCTTCGTCGGGAAGTTCATCACCCAGTCCGTGCCGGACAGCGTGGCGTCGTCGAGCACGTACTCGTTCATGATGGTGTCGTGCATGTACAGCGCCGACACCGCGTCCACGCCGCGGGGCCAGTCGGAGGTCACCACGCCGCCGTCGTTGAAGACGATGCTCTGGTGGCCGCCGAAACCGTCGGTCTGGTTGTTCAGGTTCGGCAGCACGGAACCCGGCGCGAAGTGCAGGGATTCGCCACTGAAGGCATCCAGCGCATCGGCGTTGTAGCCCACGTCGAATCCGGCCAGCACCTGGATCAGGCTGGCGCCGCCGAACAGACCGCCGCCGGGCGGAGAGATGCCGTCGTCACTGTTGGTCGTATCCCAGTAACCGCCGTTCCACGAGGCCACCAGGGCGTCGCAGTCGGCCGGCACGCCGGCAACGTGCGTGGCGTCGGTCGCCCAGCTGCCATTGCTGGTGTTGTGGACCGTGCCCATCTCGATCATCTCGATGTGACCCTCGCGGGTACGGTCGAACGTGGTGCCGCCGCCATCGGCGCTGCCGCCGGTGTAGGCATAACGAAGGAACTGCTGACCTCCTTCGGGAATGGCCGGCACCGTGCAGCTGTTGTCCGTGGTCAGGATGCGCGCGCCGCCAACGGCGTCGTCGTTGGTAACCGCGGCGGTCCACACGTCGAACGGTGACATGTAAAGGTTGAAGTCCAGCACTTCTCGGCTGTTCTCACCTTCCAGGAAACGGACCTTGACGGCCTTCACGTTGGCCGTGGTGTTCACCACCGAAACCAGCGTGTCGGTGCCGTTGCGGACCGTGTAGTAGGGATAAAGCAGAACCTGCCCCAAACCGTCGGGATTGATGTTGACGGCATTGGAAATGTTCGCGATGCCCACGGAACCCGTGAGACCCGCGAGCAGGGCAGTTGTTAGGGTTTTTCTTTTCATCACCACACTCCTCAAACTATAGCTATAGGACTGAGGTTAGCACTATACCAGCAAGCCTCTGAGGCTTGCAAAGCAGCCCCTGCCTCAGGCAAGGCGGCTCAAGCATACGACATTGGCTGGATCAGCGCAATCCCCGCCGGCCCATGTCCGGGGGCACGAAAAACCAGCCGGAATCGGTCCTTACCCAGTCTTCCGTGACCGACCGCGTGGCGTTGACCTCGCCGACGCCCCGCAGCGGCATCCGGTAAGTGTAGCTGACCTTGAAAACGGGGTGACAGAGGTCGGTTTCGCACTCCACGTGGTCGAATTTGGCCGCCGTCCAGTGCACCTTCTGCACCGAAAGGCGCTTGGTGAACGCGTCCAGGCTCTCGGCGCTGCGATACCCGGGCGAATAGTATTGGTAGGCCGCTTCGGCGTTCCCCTCGAGCAGGGCGTCCCAGCGGGCCTTTGCGCGTTGCGCCACCTGGTCCGCCGGGGTCTGGGACTTGGACCCGGGGCCGGCGGCGCAGCCGCCCAGCAGCAGGGTCGCGGCCAGGGCCATCAGTGCGAATCGCCGGCCTCCGCCTGTGGATAAGTTTCGACACCGCGGGACGAATCTTTGCTGCACTGCAACACCCTCATTCGCTTGCCGATTGATCAATTCTCGCTCCCTTCCTTATCCACGGAATAGTGTTCCAGGTCCAGGGGCTTCAGGCCCTTGAACTTGGCCCGGTACTCCCGGGTGACCTCGCGGGCCTCGTCGGAGTCGCGCACCACCTGCGGGGTGAGCAACACCAGGAGTTCCCGGCGCTCGCCTGAGCTGGTCTTGCTGCCGAACAGCCCGCCCACCAGCGGCAGATCCTTGAGGATGGGCACCCCACTATTGCCGCTGCGCCGCGTGTCCGAAATCAGCCCACCGAGCAGCACCGTGTCGCCGGACTGCACCGCCAGTTCCGTGTCGATGGTGCGCTTGGACAGCGGCAAATTGCCGGTGGGTCCCGCTTTGCCCGAAACCTCCGAAAGCTCCTGCTTGATTTCCAGGAAAACCAGGCCGCCCGGGTTGACTCGGGGCGTGACGGTGAGAATGACGCCGGTGTCGCGGAACTGCACGCTGGAAGTGGTGGAAATGCCGCTCACGTTGGAGCCGGCGGCGTTGAAGGTGGTGCTCACCACCGGGATCTGGTCGCCCACCTGTATGTGGGCTTCCTTGTTGTTCAGCACCATCAGCGACGGCGCGCTGATGACCCGCAGGGTGGTGGCCGAGGAGATGGCGTTCAGCACCGCCTGGGCGTCGGAACCGGTAAACGCGTAGGTCAACCCGCCTGTGGAGGCGCCGAAGAAGCCGCTCTGGCTGTCCCGGTCGAAAATGCTCTTGGCCGCGGTGCCGCCGCTGCCGTCACCGTTCGATCCACCGCTGCCGGGCGTGGGTATGTTTCCGGAGCTGATGGCGTTCTCGAAGTACCACTGCACGCCATATTCCAGGCTGTCGGTCAGCTTGACCTCGACGATCTTGGCCTCCACGTGCACCTGCAGCGGGATCACGTCGAGGCGGTCGATGGCGCCCTGGATGGCCTCGTACTGGGCCGGCGTGGCCCGGATCACCAGGGAGTTGCTCTCTTCCACGGCGGTGATGCTGATGTCCTCGCCGTCCACCACCTGCAGCCCGCCCTGGCCCGAGCCCTGCTGCTGTTGCTGTTGCTGCTGTTGTTGCTTCTGCTTGTCCTGGTCCTGGGAACGCTGGTCATTGATGGCGCGGATTTCCACCGGCTGCAGCCCCGGCGCCAGGGCGCCGGCACTCTCGCGCTCGCTGCGGGAGCGTCCGCTGCCGCCGAAGACCTGGTTCAGGGTGTCGGCCAGGTCGGCGGCCTTGACGTTCTTCACGTCATAGACGTAGAGCCTGGTGCCTGCACCCTGGCCGGTGCCACGGTCCAATCGCTGCACCCAGTCCCGGGCCTCCTTCAGGTACTCCGGCTGCGGGGTAATGGCCAGCACGGCATTGAGGCGCTCCAGCGGCATGAAACGGAACATGCCGGCCAGCGGTGTATCACCCTCAGTGCCGAAGATGCCGTTCAATTCCTCGACGATCTTGTCCGCCTCCACGCGCTGCAGCGGGAAGATGCCCACCGACATGCCCTTCAGCCAGTTGACGTCGAAGATGTCAATGGTCTGCATGTAATTGGAGAGCTCGGCGGGGGTGCCCGCCAGGATCAGCAGCCCCCGGGCGTTGTCGGCGCTGACGATGGCGTTGGCGCGGGCAAACGGCTTGAGGATCTTCTCCATTTCCGTGGGCGCGATGTAGTCGAGCGGCACGGCGCGCACCTCGAAACCCTTTTTTGGCGGCTTGCCCACCCGCGGCACCAGGTTGCCGGGAATGGCCTCGTTCTGGGGCACCACATTCCAGCGCCCCTCGCTTTGCACCAGCGCGGCGTTGTTCCAGGACAACAGCATCTCCAGGATGGGCAGCACCTGGTCGCGGGTCACGGGTCTGGCGGTGGCGAAGGTAGCCTTGCCGGAGACGCCGGGGGCGATCACGTAGTTGAGCCCCAGGATGTCGCCGAGCACGGTCTTGACGATTTCCCGGATGTCGGTGCCCTCGAAGTTGAGCGAGATCTGGCCCTCTTCCGACACCGGTTCCTGTCTGGGGCGGGCGGCCTCCTTGTCCAGGAATTCGCCGGATCCGGGATAGAGTTCGGTTTCCAGTCCCTGGGCCTCCTCGCCGGGCGTGCTCCTGTAGAGCGGCGCTTCCTCGCCGGCCTTTTGCCGTTCCCCGCCCTCGCCCTGCGGGGCCTGCGCCTGCTCCGCCGACCCGGGCGCGGGGGCATGTTCCCTGGACGGCTGTTGCGCGCAACCCGCCGTCATCACCACGGCCAGCACCGCCGGTGCCAGCCATCCGCGGCGCCCGCCCTGGCGGCCCACGCCGGGCCCACCGGTATTTGAATTCATGGTGTGCACTCGCTTCGTCACTGCGACGTCCCTTTTCATTTTCCGGTTATCGCCGGACGCGCCGGCCTCAGCCGCCGCCCTGCTGGTTCTTCCTGGCCTGCTCGATCAACTGGCGGCGCCTCTCGCGTTCCCGCTCGATGCGCTGGCGGATCAGCTCGGCGGCATCCACCGACTGATCGCCACCGTTCTGCTGGCTGCTCGCGGCCGGCTGCGCGCTGTCGTTGCCGCCACGCGCGCGCCCGCTGCCCGCGGGCCCGGTGTAGACCTCCAGTTCCAGCGACTGTTCACTGTCGCCGCTGGAGAAGACGATGCTGCGGTCGCTGACGCTCTTCAACGTCCAGCCCTCCACCGCCTCGCCCTCCTTCACCGCGAGCTTCTCCTTGTTCTTGTTGTTCTCCAGCATCGCCACCCGCTTGTCGGGGGTGATGATCACCCCGGTGAGGGTAATCGGCGGCAGGTCGGCCTGCGCCACCTGGTCGGCCTCGCTGCCTTCTCCGTCGGCGCCACCCTCGTGGGTCTCCGGGCGGCGGTCCTCGTAGAACAACGGCCGCGCGGCGATCTCCGCGTAGTCGGACTGGGGCGGCAGCTCGAATTGCCGGGTCTCCAGCTCGGATGTGCCGGGCCCGCCCGCGGCGCTGACGGTAACGACATCCGCGTCGCCGCCGGCGCCGGCCAGCAAACGCTGCAGGCCGAGCACCACCAACAGCAGGGTGCAGACCCCCGCCAGCACCGTGGTGAGCAGTCGCGAGGGCTGTCTCAGCCAGGTATTCATGCCTGTGGCCCCGGGCTTCGCAGGTATCCGTACATGTCGAATCGCACGTCCAGGTTGACGTCCTGGTATCCACCGCTGCGGCTGCGGATACGTTGCTGGTAGATGGTCACGTCGTCAATGAAAATCAGCGGCACGCCGCTTTCCAGGTCGTACAGCACGGCCATCAGGTCGTCGATGTCGCAACGCAGCCGCACTTCCACCGTGACCCGCTCGAACTGTTCCGGTTCCCTGGGCGGCTTGTGCTGCTGGCTGATCACCTGGCAGGAGTTTTCCGTGCGGCTGTTGGAAGCCACCAGTTGCTTGAGCCTGGCGGTGAGCTGTGCGGCGGCCAGGTTCTGGTCCGCCTCGCTGAGGAAATAGTCGTTGGTGCGCTGGTATCGGCGCACCTTCTCAAGTTGCTGTTCCAGCTCAGGCCGTTGCGCGGCGGCGGCGCGGAAGCGGGTGAGCTGGCCCTTCAGCGTCTCGATCCGTTCGTTGTCATCCACGTGGGCCATTACGAACCAGTGGAAGAACACCAGGTAGACGAGGCCGGCGGCCGCCACCAACAACCCCAGCGCCACCCAGCGGCCCCTATCGGCTTCCGGAAGCAGCTGCATCGCCGCCCTCCTTTTGGCCGCCGGCCTGCTGCGCCGGACGCTGGTCCGGCGGCACCACCTGCGCCTGCAGGTTGAAGCGCTCGTTGTCGGTCTGGGTATTGGTGGTCACCGGGGAGATGAAGCTCACCTGGGTAAGCATGGGCGAATCGTCCAACATGCCGATCAGCCGCGAGGCGGCCGAAGATTCGCCGTAGAGCTGGACCTTGCCGTCGTTCAGTTGCAGGCGCACCAGCCAGGTGTCGTCCGGGAGCAGATGCGTGACCTCCCGCAGCACGTTCAGGAGCACCGGGTGGCTTTCCTTCTTGCGCACCAGGAAGTTGGCCGACTTGACCGCGTCCTCGAGCTGCCTGCGCAACTGCGCCACTTCCATGGCTTCCTTGCGGGCGTCGGTCACACGGGTCTCCAGCGCCTGGATTCGCGCCTCCTTCACGGCGAGCGACTGCCACATCACCAGCGCCAGCAATAGCACGGCGCCGGCTCCCAGCGCCGCGTTGAGCTTCAGGCGCGTGCGGCCGCGCCGGGTACGGCGCTCCCGGGGCAGCAGGTTCACGCCGCGGATTTCCGGCGGCTCGCCCGGGCGCCGCGCCAGGTCCACGGCATCCACCACCAGACCGCGGGCGCTGGCCTTCTCCAGCGTCCGGTCCATGATGTCCCGCGGGATTACCACCAGGTCCAGTGTGATGGTGCGGGCGCGGGCGTCGCGGTTCACGATGTCGAAGTCGAAATAGACCTTGTCGGCCTTGAACGGCGTCTGCCGGTCCATCTCGTACTTGAGCACCTGGGACAGGTTTTCCTCGGCGGCGGCGGGCAGCGACAGGCGCGTCACCAGTCCGCTGTCGGCGGGCAGGCACAGCACCGTGGCCGGCCGCGCCTCCTCGAAGCCGGCCATCAGCGCGGGCAGCCGGCGCCGGCTCAGCTCCGCTTCCTCGGACAGCGGCATGCGTTCCAGCATGCCGGGGTTCTCGCCGCCCGCCCGGTAAAGCGTCCACTCGCGCTCCCCGGCGTCCACAAGCAATCGCTCGCTGCGCATGTCGAGCCAGCCGATCCAGCGCTCGGGGGCGAGCTCGCGCAACTCGGCGCCCCACCAGCGCAGGAACCGTTGCAACCCGGAACCCTGGTAGCGGGCCTTCAGGCGGCCGAGCAGCTTTTCCAGATAGCCGTTCATGTGCCTCGCGAGGCGCTCCCGTTGTTCCGGCCGCGAGCCGACCGGGCCGCGTCCGTACCCCCCTCAGCGCCGCTGGATTCACCGGCGCCTTTGTTGTCGGGGGAATCGGAGGAAAAATCGTTTTCCTTCCAGCGCATGACGCTGAAAGGCCTGCCCGCTGGGGACAAGTGCATGCGAATGACGGCGTCGAGCGTCGAACTGGCGCCGTCGGGCATCACTGCGCGGGACTCAACACTATACGTCAGCCCTCCGCCCCGTGCCACAGGCGTGCCGCTGCCGGGAAACGGCGGCGGCGGTGCGCCGAGGTCGGCGGCCCGCTGCCTGTCCTGCACGTACTGGTCCACCATGTCCGGCGTGACTCCGGGTTGGGTCAGGAGAACTTCCCTGGGCGCGACGGACAGGTTGATATCGCTGCGCCCGGAATACACCGTTACGGCCGGTTCGACCTGCTTGTAGATCCCATAGTTCATGCCCATGACCTGCTGCAATTCCTCAACGGAGTCGAACGGCGCGTCCTTGGCCCCGTAAGGGTAGCCGGCGGACTCGTAGTCCGGGTCCTCGGCGCCGTTGTTCCGCACCAGGTCGTCCGGGTCGCGCCAGTCCATGATCGCGTCCACCAGCCGGTCCACGGTCTGCTCGTCCAGCGGCTCCGCGTCGGCCCCGGATTGGGGCGGCACCCTGACGCGGTCGAACAGGTTCACCAGCTCCTCCCTGGGCGCCGCGTTCAGGTCGATGCGCCCGGTCTCGTCGACGATGCTGATGCTCACCCTGGCGTCGTCGAAGCTTAAAGTGTAGACACGGCCATCGGCCTTCCAGCGGCGCTCCGGATCGGTGACAGCCAGCGCCGCGACGGCGCGGTTGAGCCCGGCTTCCGCCGCGTAGTAGGCGCGGGTGGAATCCAGCAGGTTGCGCGCGGTGAGGGTCTCCACCCGGCTCACCAGGGTGAAGCTGCCGACGAGCACCATGAGCAGGAGCGTAACCCACAGCACCAGCACCAGGGCTATGCCGCGTTGGCGCCTCATCGCTTGTCACCCTGGCCGGGGGGCAGGGGCCCGAATGGGATTTGCTGGCCGCCGCCGCGCGCCGCGCTGTCCACCTTGGGCGACACCAACAGGGTGGGCCATCGAATGCGCGCATCTTCGCGCATGGTCAACTCCACCCGGATCATCAGCGGCAACCGGTCCAGCTCGCGCCACTCGTTTACCCACTCGGGCTCGCCGTCCTGGGTCTCGGGCGGCTCCAGGTAGGAAAATTTCGCCTCGTCGATGCCGCCCAGCAGGGTCACCGGCTTGGGCTCGTCGTTCTCGTTCCTGGGCCTGTCGGCGTCCGGCCCGTATTGCAGCACGCGGTGCGCGAACACCAGGTCCAGCCCGTCCTCGCCGCGGTCCAGCACCAGGCTCTGTATGTACGGCCCGCCCGAGGACAGATAACCGGGCATCGGCCCGGCGAACTGCAGGCTCTCGGGTCCGCCCTCGAACACCACCTGCCCCAGGGTGTCGTCCTGGTCGAAGGGCATGGGCTGGGCGCGCGACAGTTGCGCTCGGACGAACTCCTGGGCGAGACGCAGGCGGTTGACCCGCTCGATGGTCGCCTCGCCCTGTGCCGCCGAGTGCGCTCCGGTGCGCAGCCCCTGGTAAGCAAGCACCATAATCAGGCCCAGCAGGGTGACCGCCACCAGCACCTCGATTAGCGTGAAGCCGCGGGAAGGCGGGAGGCGGGAGGCGGGAAGCGAAAACGTCATAGTTCGGGTCTCACGGCCCGGAGGGTGGAGAACTCGGCGTGGCGCTCGCGTCGCTGGTTGCCCCAGTACACGGTCAGCATCACGCGGTAGAGCTTGACGTTGGGTTGCACATTGCCGGCGTTGGCGCCGGGACCCCGGTCCGCGGGTGCCTCCCGTTCGTTCCCGTCGCCGCCGGAGACGCTCACTTCGCCGGGCGGCGGCTCGTACTCGCTGATCTCGAGCTCGTAGCGGTAGCCCTCCTCCAGTTCGCCACTGCTCGAACCCGCCTCCAGCGGCTCCGTGATGCCCAGGGTCTCGAGCTTGCTGCGCGCCATCAGCGCCGCCTGGGTATAGCCACGCGACTGGGCGGTGTTGCGGATGGAACCGGAGAGCGCCTGCATCACGGCTCCGAAAGCCAGCGCGAAAACCACGAACGCCGCCAGGATCTCGATCAGCGTGAAGCCGGTATCACGGTGGAAACGGCAAACGGAAGACGGCAAACGAGCGGGCGCGATTGCGCGGGACGCGCCAACGCGTGGACAGAGTCCGTCGTCCGCCGTCTTCCGTCTTCCGTCTTCCGTCTTCCGATTCACGTTTCCCATCTCCCGTGTCACGTTCCGCCTTCCTGCCGGCTCACTTCGCCGGTGAGCCATGCCACGTCGACTTCCCACTCGCGCCTGCCGGCGGACAGCGTCACCTTCCCGCCCGTGGAGCTGCCGTCCGGGAAGAAACGGATTCGGCCGGCGTGCTCGCCGGTCTGCTCGGTGCGGGCGGTCAGCAGGGTCACATCCATGCCTTCGGGCAGGGTCACGGGCTCGCGGCCGGGCGCCTGGTACTGGCGCTTTTCCGCGTCCACCTCCAGGGTCTGCTCCGAGCGTGTCAGGATCGCCTGCCCCCGGGTATAGCGCATTGCCGCCATCAGGTCGCGGGAGGCGGCGCGGATCTCGGCGCCGGTCAGGCTGCGGGAAATGGACACGCCCACCACGGTGGCCATGATGGCCACGATGACCAGTACCACCAGCAGCTCGAGCAGGGAAAAGCCGGCTCTATTGCCAGGAATGGATGTCCGCGTTCTCACCTTCGCCACCCGGCGAGTTGTCGGCCCCCAGCGAGGTAATGTCGTACATGCGGCCCTGCTCGCCGGGCACCTTGTACTCCCAGTCGTGCCCCCATGGATCCTTGAGCAGCGCCTCCTTGACGTAGGGGCCGTTCCAGAAACTGGCATCGGCCGGTTCGTCCACCAGGTCCCTGAGATCTTCAGGCAGCTGACCGTTGTCCAGGTAGTACGCGTCAACGGCCGAGGACAGTTGGGTAACCTGGGCGCCGGCGGCCTTGACCTTGGCCGAGGTGAGCTTGCCCAGAATGTTCGGCACCACCAGCGAAGCGATGATGCCCAGGATGACCAGTACCACCAGCAGCTCGATAAGCGAGAAGCCGCGCTGGCCGGCGGCCCGGGTCTCAGGATCTTCATGACTCATGCGTTCGTTTCCTCCGTCGAATTCGTTCAGGCCACGAGCTCGTTGGCGCTTAGGATGGCCATCAGGATGGACAAAATGATGGTCGCGATGATCACCGCCAGCACCAGGATCATCACCGGCACCAGCAGGGCCAGCAGCCGGTCCACGGCCACTTTCACTTCCCGGTCGTAGACTTCCGCCACCTTCAGCAGCATGGAATCGAGCTGCCCGGTTTCCTCGCCCACGCTGATCATCTGCAGCGCCAATGTGGGGAAGTGCCCGTCCGCGGCCAGGGTGTGGGCGAGCCCGCCGCCGGTCTTGACCTCTTCCGCGGCCTCGTCCACGGCGCGCCCCAGCACCGCGTTATTGACCACGTTGCGGCCGATGGAAAGCGCCGACATCATCGGCACGCCGTTCTTGAGCAGTGTGCCCAGGGTGCGGCACAGCCGCGCCACCTCCACGCGCCTGAGCAATTCGCCCACCAGCTTGAGGCGCAGGAATTTCTCGTGCCACCAGTAGCGGCTCTCCGGGCGCGCCAGTTGCCGGCGCATGAACCAGACCATGCCCATGACCGCCAGCAGCAGCAGCCACCAGTAGTGCTGCAGGCCGTACCCGAAGGCCAGCACCATGCGGGTCAAAAGCGGCAGGTCGCTGCCCAGCTCCTTGAAGAGGGGCATGAACTGCGGCACCACCCAGACCAGCATGATGATCAGCGAGGCGCCAGCCATGAACAGCAGCAGGATGGGATAGATCAGCGCCGAGAGCACGCTCTCACGCAGCTCCTGGCTGCGCCCCATGTATTCGCCAAGCCGCGTCAGGGTTTCGTCCAGCGAGCCGCCGATCTCCCCGGCGCGCACCATGTTGACGTAGAGCCGCGAGAACACCCCGTGTTGCGCTTCCATGGCCTCGGACAACGTGGTGCCGCCGCGCACCCGGTCGCGGATGTCGCCCACCAGCTTGCCCATGCGCTGGTTCTCGGCCAGATCGGTTAGCACGCCCAGGGCGCGGTCGAGCGGCAGTCCGGCGCCCAGCAGGGTGCCCATCTGCTGGGTGAACATCACCAGATCGCGCTGGGAGACCCGATTGCGCAACTCGGCGAGACTGGCCAGGGAGAAGCCGCCGGCGGACGCCTCGCGGGCGTCGATGGGTACGTTGCCCTGCTCCTGGATGCGTGCGATCACCTCCCCGGAGTTGGCGGCGTCGATTTCACCGGTCAGCACCTCCCCGGAGGGGCTGACGGCCTTGTAGCGATAAAGTGCCATGCCGTTGCGCCGCTCAGCCTTCCTGGGTCACGCGCAGCACTTCCTCGACGGTGGTGACGCCGGCCACGCACTTGGCCAGCCCGTCGTCGTACATGGGGCGCATGCCCTCCTTGACCGCCTCATCGTAGATGTCCCCGGATTCCGCGTGGCGCATCACCAGGCGGCGGATCGGGTCGGTCATCACCAGGAACTCCAGGATCGCCGTACGGCCCTTGTAGCCGGTGTCGCCACAGATCTCGCACCCCTTCGGCCGGTAAAGCGTCACCGGTCCGCCATCGGTGAACCGGTCCAGGCGCATTTCGCGCACCACCTCCGGCAGCGCCTCGTAGGGCTCGCGGCATTCCGGGCACAGCCGGCGAACCAGGCGCTGGGCGAGGATGCCGTTGACGGTGGAGGTGAGCAGGAAGTCCTCCACGCCCATGTCGATCATGCGGGTCACGCCGCCGGCGGCGTCGTTGGTGTGCAGCGTGGACAGCACCAGGTGGCCGGTGAGCGCGGACTGGATGGCGATCTTGGCGGTTTCCAGGTCGCGCATCTCGCCGATCATGATCACGTCCGGGTCCTGGCGCACGATGGAACGCAGCGCGCCGGCGAAGTTCAGCCCGATGGAGGACTTCACCTGGATCTGATTGACGCCCTCGAGCTGGTACTCGACGGGATCCTCCACGGTGATGATCTTCACTTCGGGGGTGTTGATCTTGGACAGCGCGGTGTAAAGCGTGGTGGTCTTGCCCGAACCCGTGGGCCCGGTGACCAGGATAATGCCGTGGGGCTTGTGCAGGATCTCCAGGAAGCGCGGCAGCTCGCGGTCGCCGAAGCCCAGGCTCTCGAAGTCCAGCACCACGCTCTCGCGGTCGAGAATACGCATCACCACGCTTTCGCCGTACACCGTGGGCACGGTGGACACGCGCAGGTCCAGCTCCTTGCCCTGCACGCGCAGCATGATGCGGCCGTCCTGGGGCAGCCGGCGTTCGGCGATGTTGAGCTTTGCCATGATCTTGATGCGGCTGATCACCGCCGCGGTGGAGCGCGCCGGCGGCGCCTCGACTTCCTTGAGCACGCCGTCAATGCGGTAGCGCACCTTGAGGCGGCTCTCGAAGGGCTCGATGTGGATGTCGGAGGCGCGCTGCTCCACGGCGCGCTGCATGATCAGGTTGACCAGCCGGATCACGGGCGCCTCGGAGGCCAGGTCGCGCAGGTGCTCCACGTCATCCTCGGAGCGCTCCTCGCCCTCCGACAGGTTTTCCACGATCTGGCCCATGGCTGAACGCCCACCGCCGTAGAGCCGCTCGATGGCGTCGTCGATCTCGGACTGCACGCCCACGCGCAGCGACAGGCGCTTGCCAACCGCCAGGTGCATGGCGTTGACCGCGTAGTCGTCCTGGGGGTCCGCCATGGCCACCACCAGGCCCTCGTCGTCCTCGGCCACGGGCACCACGTGGTGCTGCTTCATGAACCGGAGGCTGAGCTGGCCGTTGGTGGGCGGCACCTCCGGGTAGTCCTTGACGCCCATCAGGTTCAGGTCCAGCAGCCCGGATAGGCCCTCCGCGACGTCCCGCTCGGAAACCAGCCCCAGCTTGACCATCAACGCCACCAGGCTGCCGCCGGATTCCTGGTGCAGACGGCGCGCCCTGCCCAGATCCTGCTCGCGCAGCCGCCCGGCGGCGACCAGGCGCTCGATCAGCTTCTCGTCGCGGTCCTCGCCCGGGGACTCAACGGCCTGGCGGGGTTGCTCGATGGTGGCGTCGGAACTCATGGGAAGATTTGTGGCACCTAAAGGGGCTCAACGTTAGCTAATGCCGGCCTGGCCTGCCAATCCCGGCTGTGACGGGGTCCGTTTTCCCCCGTGGGGCAACTTTGCCATACTTCGGCCCAACTGGACTTATTCGGCCGTGACGCCGGAAGGATACATCAATGTCACGCACCCCCCTCCTCGGGCTGGCGGTGCTGGTGACGGTGAGCGCCATGATGGCACCCGCACCAGCTCTACCAGCTAAAGACCCCTTCATAGCCGCCAAGTTTCAGGACCCCGGCCGTATCGGCGCCTTCCTGCAACGGACCATGGACCGCCAGGACGCCCTTAAATCGGAAGTCCCGGTGACCACCGTGATCCAGGCCAACGGCGATCCCGCGGCCGCCACCCGGTCCGTTATCCGGGCCGGCGGCAGCATCCAGGCCCACTCGGGAAACCTGCTGCAGGCGCTGTTGACCGTGGACCAGATCCGCCACCTCGCCGATGACCCGAGCGTGGCTTTCCTGCGCCTGCCCTACTACGCCCGTCCCATGGACTACACCAGCGAGGGCGTGGCGACCACGTCGGCGGACCGGTTCCACGCGGCGGGCGATACCGGCTCCGGAGTCCGCATCGCGGTGCTGGACATCGGATTCTCCGGCTATTCCGGGCTCATCGGCACTGAGCTGCCCTCGGGCG